>Ga0073934_10000849_pt1 | contig 80575 bp, 74 predicted proteins | sample LarsenN4metaG_FD_76834 | JGI IMG/M metagenome (GOLD analysis project Ga0073934, IMG submission 76834) | Hot spring sediment bacterial and archeal communities from British Columbia, Canada, to study Microbial Dark Matter (Phase II) - Larsen... ...
GTCCAAGCCAACGCTTCGCCGCCCGGATTTGCGGCGCCGGGCCGCCGTGCGATGTCATTTCCTGCGCCGATCCCGAAACATCGGGATGCGCGGGACGCCGGGGTCCCGGGGGACCCGCGGGCCTCGGCGCCTCGCGACACCGAGGCTTGCCGAGCAGATGGTTTCCGCAAGTCCGCCGTTCGTCCGACGTCCCGCGCGCGGTGTTTGAGGCTTGCTCCGCTCGACCCCCGGTGGGCGTATCCTTTCAGGCTTCCTCTCGCTGGCGCGATTCCGGCGGAAGCCTACCCACCGCTGACAGGGCCTGGCCGAAGCGGACGAGTAAGGCGCTGCGTCCGCCTGCGGCCGCCTTATCCCTGGTGACGCGCGGCCGGCGCGCCGGGACCGGGCGGCTTGGGCCGCCGCGCCGCGGGTGTGCGTTTGGCACCCGCATGGCGCGGCCACCGCATCCCGCCCCGCGCCGTGTCACGCTGCAGACGCCCCGAAGGGGGACGGAATGTGTGACTATATACCTGGGACGAGGAATATTGTCAAGCGGGCCACCTCGATTATTTCTTTCCGTCGGCTCGCGGCCCGCGCAGCGCGCCAATGCGCTGGGATCGCTGAGGCCTTGTGCCCGACTTGCCGCGGCGAGCGGCTGGCACGCCTGGCCGGTCCGCCGAGCGCGACCGATCGTTCCTACTCCACCGCCTTCATCACCTGCTTCACGAAGTCCGGCGAGGCGCCGACCACCTTCTCCAGCAGCGCGTTGGTCGCCGCCGCGTTGCGCGGGTTGATGTCGAGGTGGCGCTTCCTGGCGAGCGCCAGGAAGTCGGGGTCCTTCATCAGGTCGTCGAACGCCTTGCGCAGCGCCGCCACGCGGTCCTTCGGCACGCCCGGACCGACCGCAAGGGCGCGCGCAAACGGCGTGCCGGAGGCGATGAATTCCGCCCACGGCCGCTTGTCGGGCGGCGACAGCTCGGCGAGCGTCGGAATGTCGGGCAGGTCGCGCATCCGCTCCAGCGTGTACTGTACGAAGAACCTGACCTTCTTGTCGCGCAGCCAGTCCGGCCGGCCGGCGGCGAAGCTCTCCCAGGACGCCGTCCAGCCGGCGATCTCGCCGCGCTCCATCGCGAGATTGAGGTGGTTGCCCGACGGATAGCCGGTGGTGACGCGGTATTTGGTGCCGAGGATGGTCTTGGTCAGCATCGCCCACTGATAGGACAGGTGAGTCCGGCTGAACGAGCCGACGACGAAGTCCTTGCTCTTGAGGTCGTCGAGCGTCTTCACCGGCACCGCGTGCCACAGCGTCATCATCTGCGCGATCGAGTCGTAGGCGCCGAGCCACTGCATCTTGCGACTCTCGTACTGCACGCCTTTGGGCGACATCCGCTCGATCAGCGGCAGCGCGTGCGAGAGCAGGAGCTTGGAGCCGTCCTGCGCCGCCGGGCCGTAGATGTGGTTGCCGGCGACCACGCCGCCGGCGCCCGGCATGTGCTCGACCACGATGTTGGGGTGGCCCGGGATGTGCTTGCCGAGGTGCTCGGCAATGGTGCGGCCGTAGGCATCGTAGCTCGCGCCCGGGCCGGTCCCCATCAGGATGGAGATGGTGCGGCCCTTGTAGAAGTCCGCGACGCTTTGCTGCGCAACGGCGGGCCATGGGCCGAGCGCCATGCCGAAGGCGGCAGCGATTGCCGAGATCCATTTTCGATGCAGCATTGTGGTCCTCCGCCGGTCTTCGCCGTCAGTCCGGCCGCGCGCAGCGCGAGCCGGTGCAGCAGGCATTACGCTTCGGCTCAACCGCATTGCCTGCGATTGCCCGGGGTCCCGCGATTGCGGGAACGACGGCAAGCAGGATTCGCTCGGCGTTTTCCTAGTCGATCGACTTCTTCACCCGCGCGAGCAGCTGCGGCGAGGCGCCGGTGACCTTCTTCACCAGCGCGTGGGTGCGCTGCCAGTCCATGGGATCGATGTCGAGATTGCGCTTCTTGGCGAGCGCCAGGAAGGCAGGATCCTTCATAGTGTCCATGAACGCCTTGCGCAGGGCGGCGACGCGCTCCGCCGGCACGCCCGGCCCCACCGCCATGGCGCGGCCGAACGGCGTCGCGGCGGTCAGGAACTCCACGATGTCGCGCTTGTCGGCGGGCGCCAGTTCGAGCAGCGTCGGCACCTCCGGAATCTGCGGCTTTCGCTCCAGCACGAACTGCGCCAGCAGCCGCACCTTCTTCTCCTTGATCCACTGCGGCCGGGTTCCGATCAGATTCTCCCACGACGCCGCCCAGCCGTGAATTTCGCCGCGCTCCATGGCGAGGTTGTTGGTGTTGCCGGTCGGATAGCCGGTGATGACGCGATAGTTCAGGCCGAGCACGTCCTTCATCATCGCCGGCCACTGGTAGGTCAGGTGCGCCTTGGCGAACGAGCCGACGATCACCTTGGCGCCCTTGTCGCCCTTGAGGTCGTCGATGGTCTTCACCGGCGAGTCGTGCCAGAACGCGATCGTGTGCGCGATGGCATCATAGGCGCCGAGCCATTGCATCTCGGCGGACTTGAACCGCACGCCGCCGGGCGTGAGCATCTCCGCCAGAATGATGGCGTGCGACAGCAGGATCTTGGTGCCGTCCTGCGGGCCGGGGCCGAACAGGTGATTGCCGGCGGTGACGCCGCCCGCGCCCGGCATGTGCTCGATCACGACGTTGGGATTGCCGGGGACGTGCTTGGCGAGCACTTCGCCGATGGTGCGGCCGTACAGATCGTAGCTGCCGCCCGGGCCGGTGCCCATCAGGATCACGAGGTTCTTGCCCTTGTAGAAGTCGGCGACGCTCTGCTGCGCTGTTGCGGGGCTGGCGAACAGAGCCGTGGCGAGAGCAGCGAAAACAAGCGCGCGCGGGCATTGCGGCATGGTCATCCTCCCGGATGGGTTTGCGTCTGTGCGCCTCTGAAGGCAAGCGTCCCACAACCAGGCTGAGGCTTCAAGGCGCGATAGACGCGGCAAAATGATCAGGATCGATCAGGGAATAGGGAACGTATCGCCGCGGGCACAGCCTGCTCTCCCGCAGCTGGACCGCAAGTGAGGCGGGCGCGCCGAACGCTCGGCACGCGGTGCACATCACCCGCCCACGCCGCGGCCCTTCAGCGCCGCGCCGATCTCGTCGAGGATCATGGGATCGTCGATGGTGGCCGGCATGGTCCAGGGCTCGCCGTCGGCGATCTTCTTCATGGTGCCGCGCAGGATCTTGCCGGAGCGCGTCTTCGGCAGCCGGCCGACCACGATCGCGAGCTTGAACGACGCCACCGGGCCGATCTTCTCGCGGATCAATCCGCAGCATTCCTGCTCGATCTCGGCGGCGGGGCGGTCGACGCCGGCCTTCAGCACCACGAAGCCCGCCGGCACCTCGCCCTTGAGCGCGTCGGCCATGCCGACCACGGCGCACTCGGCGACGTCCTTGTGCGCGGCCAAGACCTCCTCCATGCCGCCGGTCGACAGGCGGTGGCCCGCCACGTTGATGATGTCGTCGGTGCGGCCCATCACATAGACGAAACCGTCCTCGTCCTTGAACCCGGCGTCGGCGGTCTTGTAGTGGCCGGGGAATTCCGCGAGGTAGCCTTCCGCAAAGCGCTCGTCCTGCTGCCACAGCGTCGGCAGGCAGGACGGCGGCAGCGGCAGCTTGACCACCAGCGAGCCCATGGTGTTGGCCGGCACCTCCTTGCAGCTCTCGTCGACCACGCGCAGGTCGTAGCCCGGCATCGGCACGCCGGCGGTGCCCGGCTTCGCGGGCAGGAGGCCCAGGCCCAGCGGGTTGCCGCAGATCGCCCAGCCGGTCTCGGTCTGCCACCAGTGGTCGATCACCGGCTTGCCGAGGAGCGCCTGCGCCCAGTTGACGGTGTCGGGATCGGCGCGTTCGCCGGCCAGAAACAGCGCGCGGAAGTTCGACAGGTCGTATTGCGCGATGAATTTGCCCTGCGGGTCCTCCTTCTTGATGGCGCGGAACGCGGTCGGCGCCGTGAACAGCGCCGCGCAGTGATGCTCGGCGATCACGCGCCAGAACGCGCCGGCGTCGGGCGTGCCGACCGGCTTGCCCTCGTACAGGATCGACGAGCAGCCGTAGATCAGCGGCGCATAGACGATGTAGCTGTGGCCGACCACCCAGCCGACGTCGGAGGCGGCCCAGTACACCTCGCCCGGGCGCATGCCGTACAAATTCTTCATCGTCCAGTTGAGCGCGACCATGTGGCCGCCGTTGTCGCGCACCACGCCCTTCGGCCGGCCCGTCGTTCCCGACGTGTAGAGGATGTAGAGCGGGTCGGTGGCGTCAAGCGGCACGCAGTCCCACACCGAATTGGCGAAGACGATGGCGTTGTCGCGCCTGGCCTTCCAGTCGTGGTCGCGGCCCTCGACCAGGGTCGCGGGCTCCTGCGGGCGTTGCAGGATCAGGCAGGCGCCGGGCTTGTGCTGCGCGAGCGCAATCGCCTCGTCGAGCAGCGGCTTGTATTTGACGATGCGGCCGGGCTCCAGTCCGCAGCTTGCCGAGAGGATCACCTTCGGCCGGGCGTCGTCGATGCGGGTGGCCAGCTCGCGCGCGGCAAAGCCGCCGAACACCACCGAATGCACCGCCCCGATGCGCGCGCAGGCGAGCATGCCGATCACCGCCTCCGGCACCATCGGCATGTAGAGCACGACGCGGTCGCCCTTCTCGACGCCGAAGTCGCGCAGCAATGCGGCGAGCACCTGCACCTCGGTGAGCAGGAGATCGTAGGTGAGGATGCGCTTTTCGCCGGCAAGCGGCGAATCGTAGATGATCGCGGGCTGCGCGCCGCGCCCGCGCATCACGTGGCGGTCGACCGCGTTCCAGCAGGTGTTGCAGACGGCGTCGGGGAACCAGCGGCCGTAGACGCCGGCGTTCGCATCGAACGCCCGTTTCGGCGCCTCGTACCAGTCGATGTCGCGCGCCGCCTCCAGCCAGAACGCGTCGGGATCGCGCCGCCAGCGGTCATATTCCTCGTGGTAGCGGCTGGTGCGTGCGTCCATGGGTCGCTCCCCGGGCGGCAGCAAGAGTGGCGCAAGCCTGCCCCGCGTTTTTTATGGTTCGTCGCGCCAAAAAATATTGGCACCGTGCATGGCGGCTTTGCAAGCCATGCGAGGATGAATCCGGCGCGGTGGGGCGGTTCAGCCGATGGCTGAGGACAATTGCGTCATTATCGTCGGGGCCGGCCCCGTCGGTCTGGTGTCGGCAGTCAGGCTGGCGCAGGCCGGTGTCCCCTCGCTGCTGCTGGAGGCCTCGCCGACCACGCCGCGCGACCTGCGCGCCTCGACCGTGCACCCGCCCACGCTCGACATGCTGGACGAGATCGGCGTCGCCGCCGACTACATCAAGCTCGGCGTCGTGGCGGAACGCTGGCAGGTGATCCATCTCGGCACGCGCGAACGCGTGGTGTTCGACCTGTCGGCGATCAGGGGCCACACCCGGCATCCCTACCGCCTGCAATGCGAGCAATTCCATCTCGTCCCGATCCTGTTCGCGCGCGCGCGGGCATCGGGGCTGGTCGATATCCGGCTCGGCGCCGAGGTCACAGAGGTCACCCAGGACGACGACAGGGTCGTCGCCCGCGCCACCGTCGGCGGCGAGACGCGGGAATTCACCGGCCGCTACCTGATCGGCGCCGACGGCGCCCACTCCGTGGTGCGGCGCTGCCTCGGCTTTGCGCTTGACGGCTTCACCTACGAGCACTCGACCACGCTGATCACGACGCCGTTCCGCTTCGAGGATCACATCCCGGAGCTGGTCGGCGCCAACTACACCTGGACCTGGCTCGATGCCGGCTCCATGTTCCGGCTGCGCGACGAATGGCGCTGCACCTTCTATCCGCGGCCGGGCGAGCCGGACGTCGAACTGTCCGACGAGGTGATCGAATCGCGCATGCAGGGCATCCTCGAATGCCCGCAGCCCTACGCGGTGCACGAGAAGCGCACCTACAAGATCCACCAGCGCATCGTGCCCGACTACCGGCAGGGCCGCATCGTGCTGGCGGGCGACGCCGCCCATGTCACGCCGCCGACCGGCGGACTCGGCATGAACGGCGGCATCCACGACGCCATGAACCTCGCCGACAAGCTCGTGCGCGTGGTCAACGGCGAGAGCGACGACCTGCTCGGCCTCTACACCCGCCAGCGGCGGCCGGTGGCGCAGGCGGAAATCCTGGCGCAGTCGCACCAGAACCGCATCCGCATGCAGCTGTGGGACCCCGAGCAGCGCAAGCAGGTGATGGCGCATATGCGCGGCATCGCCGCCGATCCGGCGCGGACCAAGGCGATGCTGCTGCGCACCTCGATGATCGAGGGGCTGCAGAAGGCCGCGGCGGCGGGGTGATTCGGCGTACAAGCAGTGCCGTCATGCAGCAAAACGGGTGGCGCGCGCGGGGGCGTTAGGCTCTAAGCATCCCGCCGCACCCGAGCCCGACCGTCCTCCCCCATGTCCATCATCACCGATCCGCTGTTCTACCTGCTGGCGATCCCGGCGATCACCATTCTCGGGCTCGGCAAGGGCGGCTTCTCCGGCGTCGGCATGATGTCGGCGCCGATGATGGCGCTCGCGATCCCGCCGCTCCAGGCCGCCGCGATTCTCCAGCCGATCCTGCTCGTGCAGGATGCCATCTCGGCCTTCGTCTACCGGCGCGACTACGACGCCTGGAATCTGAAGGTGCTGCTCGCCGGCGGAACGCTCGGGGTCGGCGCGGCGTGGTTCCTCGCCACCTGGCTCACCGACTCCCATGTGCGCATCATGGTGGGCGCAATCGGCGTGGCCTTCGTGCTCTACACCTGGCTTGCCCGCGTGCCGGCGGAGCCGAAGAAGCCGCGTGCCGCGGCCGGCGTGTTCTGGGGCACGATCACGGGCATCACCTCGACGCTGGCGCAGGCCGGCGCGCCGCCGTTCCAGGTGTTCGTGCTGCCGCAGCGGCTGCCCAAGACGACGCTGGTCGGCACCACCATCATCTTCTACACCGCGCTCAACTGGATGAAGCTCGGTGCCTATTCCGCGCTCGGCCAGTTCACTCTGGAGACGCTGTTGACCTCGGCGCTGCTGCTGCCGTTCGCGATTGCGACCAATGTCTTCGGCATCTGGCTGGTGCGGCGCGTGCCGCACGAGACGTTCTACAAGATCGCCTATGCCCTGATGTTCCTGATTTCGCTGGAACTGATCCGCAGCGGCGTGCTCGGGCTGCTGAGCTGATCGTCATCGCGGCGCGAGGTTGAGAATATCGCGGATCCACAGCGGGTCGGGCTCGGGAGCGTCGCGGGCGCCGACCAGGAAGCCGCGATCGTCGATCCAGAAATAGTTGGCGCCGACCTGCACCATGTGGTCGTGCTGGGTCAGCGGATCCCGGAGCGGGACCACGTCGGTCCCGTGACGGCTGTAGCGCGCATAGGCCGTAGCCCGCACCGCCGGCGCATAGGTCCTGTCGATGGTGGCGGCGACGTGCCGGCCGGCCTCGGCCGCGATCCGCGCATGCGCGCCGATGGCGCGGGTATTGTCGCGGAACCACTGCGGATTGCTCTCGAACGAGGTCCACATGCGCTCGAACACCGCGGTGGCGGTGGCAAGCCGCTCCTGCGTCGCGATGAAGCCGCGCAGGGTGCCGAGATCGCCCAGGGTCCACAGCGTGCCGCGTCCGGTCAGCGCGATCCGGCTGGGCGCCGCGTACAGGTAGCCCCTCGCCGGCGCGCCGTTGAGGGTGCCGCGAACCTGGAGCTCGCCGGGGACGATGCGCCGGTTCATGCCATCGCCGGCAAAGGCGTCGAGGATCGCCTGAAGCCGCTGCTGGAGTTCGGGAAGCGGGCGTGCGGCTTCGACCGCGAGACCGGAGAGGAGCGCTCCGGCCCGCCGGTCGAGATAGGTGCGGCCGAATTCGTGCCCCGGCTGAAACGGCATCGCCGTCGCCATGCCGTCGCGCTCGCCCGCACGGACTTCGCCCGGCGGCTCGACGAACAGCGGCAGCTCGGTGTCTCCCGCCAGGATCAGGATCGTGCGGTCCGGACTCGCAAGCTGCACCGCATGCCGGATTTCGACGGCGGCCTTGCGGACCGTCCCGCCCTGCACCGTCCAGCCCTTCGGAACGTCGAGGGAAAACGCACGCTCGTGCGGATCGGTCCAGCGCTCGAACGCGACCTGCTCGAGGTGCGGGTCGCCGGGGACGTAGCCCGGGAACGGCACGAAGCTTTCCAGCACCGCGGCAAACAGGTCTCGGTTCTGCGGGAACAGCCGCGCCGGCGCGCCGGCGGCCACGTGCAGCGCGAGCGTGACCCCGTCGGCGGATACGAGCGACAGCCCGGTGGCTCGCGTATGCTCGCCATCGAAGGCATGGGCGGCGGCCACCATGCGCGCGCCGTTCCGGGTCACGGTGACCTGCGACCACGGCGCCTTGGGCGCGATCTGCGCGTTCAACGCGCGCAGGAGCGACGCCGCGTCGGCGGCGTCGAGTACGCGCGGCAGGAACATCGGCCACACCCGCAGGGCGCGGCCGTCTCCCGTCGCAATGCGCACGCGCCCGCTGATCCGGTCGGCGGCGAACTGCCAGCCGAGCGGCACGCCGACCCGGAACCAGCCGGGCGCGCCGCGGATCGAGAGCTGGATGGGGACCGCCGCCGGCGCCTTCTTGGGAGCGTCCTTCGCATCCCAGGGCCGCAACACCGGGACCGGCGCAGGCGGCGGCTTCGGATCGGCGGCCGGCGGCTGCGCGTGCGCCGGCATGGCGATCGCAACCGTCAACATCCCCGCGGCGACAATCGATCTGGCCATCATTGCCGGCACAGGGTCGGCGACGAATATGGCGCCATTGTTGCACGCCGGGGTGCGCGGCAAGGCCGTGCCGACCGCTTCCGCTGTCAACCGTTGATGACTTCGAGGTGAGGCTTGCCCTGCGGACGGCGTCCAGGTGACGCTTGCGCCCGCTGGGTTGCGAGCAAGGTCGTCAGCCGCTCGGCCTCGTGCGGCCCGCCGAAATAGCAGCCCTGCCCGACCGCGCATCCTGACGCCACGAGGAAATCGGCCTGCTCCCGGCTTTCGACGCCGTCCGCGATGCAGTCGATCCCCAACTCGCGCGCCAGCCGGATTGCAGCGCGCACGACGGTTGCCTTGCGGGCGTCGCCGGTGACTCCGAACACAAGCTCGTGCGCGATCTTCAGGCGGGTCACCGGATAGCGCGACAGGTAGCTGAGCGAAGAACAGCCGGTGCCGAAATTGTCGACCGCGATCCGCAAGCCGAGATCGCGAAGCCGTTGCAGGCTCTCGCCGTGCTGCACCGTTACGCTCATCAGCACCGATTCGGTGAGTTCGACTTCCATCGAGAACGGCTCGATGCGGTACTTGTCGAGCACCGTGCGCAGCAGCCGCTCGAGCTGTTCGCCGGACTTGATCTGGCTTGCGAACAGGTCGATGGCAAGAATGTCGGGTGCGAGCCCGCGCTCGTGCCATACGCTCATCTGCCGGCAAGCCTGTTCGAATGCCCATTCGCCCAGTGCTCCGATGAGGCCTGCCCTCTCCGCCGCCGGGATGAACTTGGATGGCTCCAGCGACCCGAGCCGGGGATGCTGCCAGCGCAGCAGGGCCTCGGCACCGACGATGCGGCCGGACCTCAGCTCGACCTGGGGCTGAAAGCGCAGCCTCAGCTCGCCGTTGCCGAGCGCATTGCGCAATTCCTCGGCAAGGACGACGCGGTCGCGCACCTCGCGGTCGAGCTCCGCGCTGTGGAAGCGGAAGCAATTGCGCCCTTCCTGCTTGGCCCGGTAGAGCGCGAGATCGGCATGCACGATGACCTCGTCGGCAGTCGCCGCCTTTGGGTCACTCAACGCGATCCCGATGCTGGCCGTGATGTGGATTTCGCTGCCGTCGATGGCAAAGGGTTCGGCGAGGATCTCGTTGATCCGCTCGGCGATGGTCGCCGCCGCCGAACCGTCGGCATCGGTCTGGAGAACCGCGAACTCGTCGCCGCCAAAGCGGGCCACCATGTCGGAGGTCCGGATGATGGACTGGACGCGATCGGCCACCATCTTGAGCAGCCGGTCGCCGACCGGATGGCCAAGCGTGTCATTGACGTCCTTGAAATGATCGAGATCGAAGTACAGCACGGCAAACCGGCCCTCGCTGTGCCGCGCGGAACCAAAGACCTCGGCCAGACGGTCGTTGAAGGCGCGCCGGTTCGCGAGCCAGGTGAGCACGTCGCGCTGGGCGAGGGAGAAGATCTCCTCGTTCGCCTGCTGTAGCCGCTGGGTGTGGCGAACCCACAAGCGGGTGTACAGCGTCGCGATCAGAGTGACGATGAGGCCGCTGATCAGCAACAGCCAGGCGCGATCGTGTCGTGCGGCCACCGGACTTCCAGCGAGCGGCACGGCGACAAGGTCCCAGCGCGCATCGCCGGCCCTCAATTGTCCCGCAACGTGACGATCGGCCATGAGGCGCCATCGCGGCTCCGGTTGGGCGGCATCCTTGCGCAGGCGCGAACTGTGGACATGGACGGGCAAGGCCGCCGGCGACGCATCGGCGAGGTAGACGTACAGGTCGAGCCCGCGCGGGCTCGAGGTGGTGTTGAGGATGTGATCGATCGCTTCGGCCGTCACGAACGCGCCATGCGCGAATCCTCTGAGATTCGCCCGCCGTTCCGCGACCGTCGTATTGGGCCGGTCCTGGCGATAGACCGGCAGCGAGAACAAGAAGCCGTGGACATGGCCGTCGCGGCTGTGGAGGATGAAGTCCGGCACCGCCGACAGTTGATCGAGATCGCGGGCGCGTTCCAGCGGCCGGCGAATCGCCGGCTGGGAGAGGAGATCGATGCCGTAGATGCGCGATTGCCGCTCCACCGTGGAAAAGAAGATCGGCAGATATTCGTCGCGCTGCGGCGACGTCACGATCGAGTCGTCGGGCAACACCGCCTTGATCCGATACCCGGACAGACCCTGCTGGACGCCGGCCGCTTCGTGCTGCGCACGCCCGTCACGGGTCACGAGCGGCACCCATGAGAAGTTCTGGATCGCCATCTGTCCGCTGAGCAGGCGGGACGAGAATGTCTCGAATTCCTCCCGCGTCACCTCGGTCGAGGATTCGAAAAGCGCGCGCACCGCGACGAGCTTGTTCAGGTATTCGTTGAGCCCGTTCTGGAGCGCCAGAAAGTGGCTCTCCGCCATCGCCGTGAGCTCCCGCCGTGCGATCCTCTCCTCCCACTGCCAGACGAAGGCGCTGGCCACGGCCGACTGGATGAGACCAATGGCGGCAATCGTAACAACCGGCAACATCGCGCGCAGCCGCCCCTTGGGCGGGCTGTTCGACAGCTGGCCGGCGACCGGTACCGAACCAAGCCCGGGCGCCTGCGCGATCATGGCCTCTGGTTCCATCTCCGCCGCGGTTGTCGCGGAGACGACGCCGGACGTCATTCGGGACATTACGTAGTTTGACGGATGAATTTGGCGGGGTGGTTAGGGATGGGTGAAATTCCGCTCCCGGGCGGGCGCCAGACCGGTCGGGCCGCGGCGGGCTTCAAGTCGCAGGCCGGGTCGGTTGTGGTTCGCGGTGGGATGACCTAGCCTTTTGCGCCGTATCAACGTCGCCCTGGGGGACACTCAATGTCTGCAAGGCCTTGTGACGCCCGATCACTTGCATTCGCGGTCTGCGTCGTCCCGCTTCTGTCGCTCCCCGCCGCCTTCCCCCTGCCCGCCGCCGCGCAGGACTTCTACGCCGGCAGGACCATCGAACTGCTGGTCGGAGCGCCGCCCGGCGGCGGCTACGATATCTACGGCCGCGCGGTGGCGCGCCACATGGCCCGCCACATTCCCGGCAATCCGAACATCGTGGCGAAGAACATGCCGGGCGCCGGCAGCGCGGTCGCGGCGGGCTTCCTGTCCAAGGTCGCGCCCAAGGACGGCACCGTGATCGCCAACATCATGCCGGGCGCCGTGATCGGCCCGCTGCTCGATCCCAAGGTCAAGAAGCTGTTCGACCCGAACGCGGTTCGATACATCGGCAACGTCAACAACGGCGTGCGCGTCTGCGTCTCGGGCGCAAAGTCGAAGATCAAGACCTTCGAGGACGCGCGCACGCAGCAGGCGACGTTTGCGGGCTCGGGATCGAACGATTCCACCCACGACTACGGCTTCATGCACACCCACATGACCGGCGCAAAATGGAAGATGGTGCTCGGCTATCGCGGCACCGCCGATCTCACGCTTGCGCTCGAGCGCGGCGAGATCGACGGCTTCTGCGGCTTCGACTGGGCCAGCCTGAAAGCGCAGCGGCCGGGCTGGGTGCGCGACAAGGTCGTGAACGTCCTGATCCAGGACGCCATTGAGTCGCTCGATGAGCTGAATCAACTCGGCGTCCCCCACATCATGAAATACGCGCGCGACGACACGGCCCGCAGAGTCCTTGAATTCATCCTGAGCCAGACGGTGTTCCACCGGTCCTTCATCGCGCCCCCCGGCACGCCCGAGCCGCAGCTTGCGATCCTGCGCAAGGCCTTCGACGCCACCATGGCCGACCCGCAATTCCTGGCCGACGCCAAGAAGCTGCGCATCGACGTGGCGCCGCTGTCGGGAGCGCGGGTGCAGGAGGTCGTACGCAAATTGTTCGAAGCGCCGCAGGAGATCGTCGCGCTCGCCCGCAAGGCGATCAACCCGTAGCCCCCATCCTTTCTCAGGAGCCGACAGAATGATGTCCCGCCTGCTCGCGCTGGCCGTTGCGACCGGCATGGCCGCGCCCGTGGCGCTCGCCGCCGACTATTATGCCGGCAAATCCATCGATCTGATCATCGGATCGGGCCCGGCCGGCGGCTACGACATCTACGGCCGCGCGCTGGCGCGCCACATCGTCAAGCACATCCCAGGCAAGCCCAACATCGTGGTCAAGAACATGCCGGGGGCGGGCAGCCAGCGCGCAGCCGGCTTCCTCGCCAAGATCGCGCCCAAGGACGGCACGGTGATCGCCGGCATCATGCCCGGCGCGATCATGGCGCCGCTGCTGGAAGAGAAGCCGCAACTGATGTTCGATCCGACCAGGGTGCAGTATCTCGGCACCGCCAACAACGGCACCCGCGTCTGCGTCGGCTGGGCGGCCGCCGGGGTGACGAGCTTTGCGGACGTCCGCGGCCGGGACATGCCCTTCGGCGCGGTGTCGCCCAACGAGTCGACGCACGACTACGCCTACATGCTCCGCCGCACCGCCGGCGCCAAGTACAAGATCGTCTCCGGCTATGACGGCACCACCCAGATCGGGCTCGCGATGGAGCGCGGCGAGGTGGTCGGCGCCTGCGGCTGGGACTGGGCGAGCTTCAAGGCGCAGCGCGCCGACTGGCTGCGCGACAAGAAGGTCAATGTCCTGCTCCAGATCGCGCTCGAACCCAATGCGGAACTGACCAGGATGGGCGTCCCGCACGTCTGGGATTTCGTCAAGTCGGAGGCCGACCGCAAGCTCGTCGAGCTCGTAATCGGCCAGCAGGTGTTCCAGCGTTCCTACATCGCGCCGCCGGAGGTTCCCGCCGAGCCGCTGCGCATCCTGCGCACCGCCTTCGACGCGACCATGCAGGATCCGCAATTCCTCGCCGAATCGAAGAAGCTGCGCATCGATATCGAGCCGCTCTCGGGCGCCAAGGTGCAGGAGATCGTGCTGAAGCTGCACGCGACCTCCAAGGACATCGTGCAGAAGGCGCGCGCGGCGATCAGGCCATAGCGCGGCGACGGGGAGCGTCATGACTGTCAGGATGAAAACACGAGCCGCGGGCGTCGTGCTGGCGGGATTGGCGCTATTGGCGCCGGGCCAGCCGGCGGCGGCCGCCGATTACTACGCCGGCAAGACCATCGACTTCGTGATCGGCGGCAATCCGGGCGGCGGCTTCGACATCTACGCCCGCGCCCTGACGCGTCATCTGGCCCGCCACATCCCCGGAAATCCGGCGATCGTGGCCAAGAACATGCCCGGCGCCGGCTCCACCAAGGCCGGCATTCATGTCAGCACCATCGCCGCCAAGGACGGCCTCACCATCGGCGCCGTGACGCCGGGTGCGATCACCGGCCCGCTGCTCGACGACAAGCGCACGCTGTTCGTCCCCAACAAGGTGACCTGGATCGGCAGCGCCAACTCCAGCACGCGCATTTGCGCGGTGTACGAGCGGTCCAGGATCAAGAGCTTCGGCGACGCAATGACCCAGAAATTCGTGCTCGCCGGCGGCTCGCACGGCGACGCGACCCACGACTACGCCCACATGTTGCGGAAGATCACGGCCCCCAACGCCATCACCGTCACCGGCGGCTACAAGGGCACGCTCGACCAGACGCTCGCGATGGAGCGCGGCGAGGCCGACGGCATGTGCGGCTGGGACTGGTCGAGCGCAAAGTCGCAGAAACCGGAATGGATCCGCGACAAGACGATTCGCATCGTGCTTCAGATCGGCCCGCGGCCCAACGACGAGCTGACCCGCGCCGGCACGCCGGAGTTCTGGACGTTCATCAAGGGCGGCGAGAACCGGCAGATCGCGGAACTGATCGTGAGCCAGCAGGACTTCCAGCGGCCGTATTTCGTCGCCAGCGGGACGCCGCCGGAATACGTCGCCATCCTGCGCAAGGCCTTCGATGCCACCATGGCCGACAAGCAGTTCCTGGCCGACGCCGCCAAGATGCGCGTCGACATCTCGCCCTCGCCCGGCGCCACCGTGCAGAAGCTCATCGAGGCCTTCTACGCCGCACCGCGGGACGTCGTCGAGAAGGCGCGTCAAATGATCAGGCCATAGGCGCCCCGTCCTGCGCGCGGCGCATCGCCATCGTCGGTGCGGGCGACGCAACGCCGCAAGCGCCCGACGGTGATTTGGTTGTCGGGCGGCAGGGGATGCTCTAGCCTTCGCGCGATGCCGTGCGTGGAGTAGCCGATGCCGTTCGTGCGCCCGAAGACCCTGCCCCGCCTGGCGGCCTTCGCGATCGCCGCGCTCGCCGCCGGACCCGCAACGGCGCAGGATTACTATGCCGGCCGCACGATCGAGCTGATCGTCGGCGGCGCCTCCGGCGGCGGCTACGACATCTACGCCCGCGCCGTCGCCCGGCACATGTCGCGGCACATCCCCGGCAATCCCGCCATCGTGGTCAAGAACATGCCCGGCGCCGGCTCGACCAAGGCCGGGATCTATATCAGCACGGTCGCGCCCAGGGACGGCGCCAGCATGGGCGCGCTGATGCCCGGCGCGATCATCGGGCCGCTGCTCGAGGACAAGCCGGTCACCAAATTCGACCCGACCAAGGTCATCTATATCGGCACCGCCGATTCCGGCGTGCGGGTGTGCGCCACCTTCCAGACGTCCAAGATCAGGACCTTCGCCGACGCGCAGAAGCAGAAGTCCATTCTCGGCGCCAGCGCCGCCGGCGGCGCCACCCGCGACTATGCCTATCTGCACAACCACACCGCCGGCACCAGGTTCGACGTCGTCACCGGCTACAAGGGCACCGTCGACATCGCGCTCGCCATGGAGCGTGGCGAGGTCGACGGCCTGTGCGGCTGGGACTGGTCGAGCGTGAAGTCGCAGAAAGGCGACTGGGTGCGCGACAAGCTGCTCAACGTGCTGGTGCAGGTGGGGCTCGAGCCGCAGCCGGAGCTGACCGGCATGGGCGTTCCGCCGATCTGGAACTTCATCAAGGCCGAGACCGATCGCAAGGTCGCCGAACTGGTGGTCAGCCAGCAGGTGTTCCAGCGCTCCTACATCGTGCCGCCGGGCACGCCGCCGGCGCAGGTCAAGATCCTGCGCACGGCCTTCGATGCGACGGTGAAGGACCCGCAGTTCCTCGCCGATGCCGCCAAGATGAAGATCTCGATCACGCCCTTGTCCGGCCAGCAGGTGCAGGACCTGGTGGCCAAGCTCTACGCCACGCCGCGCGAGCTGGTCGAGCGCGCACGCACGGTGATCAAGCCGTAACGCACGGGCAGCAACCGCGGGCGCCGGGGCCGGGATGCCCGTCGTTCGGAGCGCCATCTCCGAAACGATGCGTTTCCCAAACAATACGGCCAGCCCCGACGACTGCGCCAACGTGAGCGGTCGTCGCGGACCGGCCGATCAATCCTGCCTATGAGCGCGCCAGACTAATGAACGCTGGCATCCTGCCGCAGGCGCGCGATCTCGTCCTTCAGTTGCAACTTGCGACGCTTGAGCTCGGCGATCTTCAGGTCATCCGTCGAGGGATGTGCGAGCGCTTCGTTGATCTCGTCTTCGAGCGCCCGGTGCCGATTCTCAAGTTCCGCAAGATGCGATTGAATGCCCATGTGGCTGTTCTCCTTGCGTCAGATTGGCTGCCTGACCGCCAAAGTGTACACCAGCCCGACCGGAACTTCGACGCTCGTTTGGGTTGTGCAGCGCAGCAATCCCCGGAAAGCGTTACCATTGCGGAGCGCGCTTCTGTCGTCTTGAACCGCACGGAACAAACCGGGATAATTTTCCGCCCGGCCCCTCCGGCGGGGGCGGCCGTACGGGCCCGGCGATGGCGATGACCCCAGAGGAAGAAAAAGAGCTGCGCGAGCAACTGGCGCGGCTCTTACAGGAGCACCGCGATCTCGACGCCGCCATCGGGGCCCTGCAACTGACGCCGGGTTCCGACCTGTTGCAGGTGCAGCGGCTCAAGAAGCGCAAGCTCTATCTGCGCGACCGCATCCAGTTCATCGAGGACCAGCTCACGCCCGACATCATCGCGTGAGCGTCGTTTGTTCATTGCGGCTTGATGCCGGCCTTCTTGATCACCTCGCCCCAGCGCGCGGTCTCCTCCCGGATCAGCTTGCGTAGATCGGCCGGCGAGCCGCCCGTCACCTCGACATTGAGCTTGGCGAACTGCTTGCGCGCCGCCGGGTCCTCGCCGATCTCGTTGATCGCCTTGTTGAGCTTGGCGATGATCGCCGGCGGCGTGCCGGGCGGCGCGGTCAATGCATTCCAGGTGTCGGATACGAAGTTGGGAATGCCGGCCTCGATCATGGTCGGCACGTCCTTGAGCACGCTCAGACGCTTCTCGGTCGTCACCGCGAGGATGCGCGCCTTTTTGCCTTCGTGCAGGCGCATCGAGGCGGAAAGCTGCATGAAGATCAGGTCGACATGCCCGGCCACGATGTCGTTCAGCGCGGGGCCGGTGCCCTTGTAGGGAATGTGCGTCATCCGCGCGCCGGTGAGCGTATTGTACAGCTCCGCGGTCAGGTGCGAGGTGGTGCCGATCCCCTGCGAGGCGTAGTTGATCTTGCCGGGATTGGCCTTCACATAGGCGATGAACTCCTGCACGGTCTTGGCGGGGAAGTCGTTCTTCACCAGCAGCGCGTTCGGGAACGATCCGAGCACCGCCACCGGCTCGAGCTTGGCGGGATCGAAGTTCATCTTCTTGTAGAGATAGATGTTGGCGGTAAGCGGCGACGGCGCCGACGTCATCAGCGTGTAGCCGTCCGGGGCGGCGCTGTACACCGCCTCGGCCCCGATATTGCCGCCCGCGCCGCCGCGGTTCTCGACCACGAACGGCTGGCCCAGTTTCTGGTGCAGCCGCTCGGCAAACAGCCGGGTTACGGTGTCGACGCCGCCGCCGGCAGGATTGGCGACGACGATCTTCACCGCCTTGTTCGGATAGCCGGCCGCAGGGTCCTGCGCGCCGACCGGCGACAGCGCGGCCAGCACCGTGCCCGCCGCCGCAAGCATCGCCAGGGTTCTCAAGCTCCACATCGATTCCTCCATCGGATGGAAATCGCCTGTCCTCATCGATAACCGCCGATAGGCGTTGCGCAAATGTGGCACATTGTGGCGGGGACGGTAAGCCGACCACGCGTTGTGGTCACCCCGCGGCCTGCGCGGCCGCCCACTTGCGTTGATACATCGCGCGGTCGGCGCGCTCCAGGGTTTCCGCCGGCCGATCGAGCGGCAGCAGCGCCGTGGCGCCGACCGAGGCGCCGACCGCGATCGGCACCCCATCGTGCGTCGCCGTGGTGCGTCCGATCGCTTCCTCCAGCGCCAGCGCCTTGGCGCGGGCGTTGGCCTCCTTGCAATTCCACAGCAGCACCGCGAACTCGTCACCGCCGATGCGCGCCACCACATCGGAGGCCCGCACATGACGCGCCAGCACGCTTGCGATCGCGCGCAGCACCGCATCGCCGGCCGCATGTCCGCAGCGATCGTTGACCAGCTTGAAGCGGTCGAGATCGATATAGAGCAGCGCCGCGGCGGTGCCGTGGCGCTTCACATAGGCAAGCGAACGGGCGAGTTCGCGCTCGAAGGCGCGGCGGTTCGGCAGGTCGGTAAGCGGATCGATGTCGGCGCGGGCTTCCAGCGCCGCCATCTGCGCGCGCGCCGCGGCCAGTTCGCGTTCGAGGCGATCGACCTCGGCAGCGAGTTGCATGGCGGCTGCGCGCCTGCGCGGACGCGCCGCCTCGACTTGCGGCGCCGGGGCCGGCGGCCGGCGGCTGGATGCGCCGGGCCGTCCGCCGGCGCGCTTGATTGCGGGCTTCGCCCTGAGGCCCCTGCCCGGCTTGCCTTTCGGCATCGGCCGCCACGCTCCCGATTCGCTTGCCGAAAGAGGATAGCGGGCGGGATTCGGCGGTCAAACTCCCGACGACCCCGCCTTCGCGGCGACCGCCGGCTCCCGCCTGAACCAGCCGCGCAGGCGCAAGCTCCAGCGCACGCGCCACGCGCGCATGGTTTCGATCGCCATCAGCATCGCCGGCGTCACGATCAGGGTCAGCACGGTGGCGAAGCCGAGCCCGAACACGATCGCGGTGGAGAGATTGATCCACCATTGCGTGGCCGGCGCGCCGACGGTGATCTCGCGCGTCATGAATTCAATGTTCACGCCGAACGCGATCGGCAGCACGCCGAGAATCGCCGTCACCGCGGTCAGCACCACCGGCCGCGCGCGCTCGCGGCAGGTCTCCAGGATCGCGTCATGGGCGGCAACGCCTTCGCGGCGCAGCCGGTCGTAGGTGTCGATCAGCACGATGTTGTTGTTCACGATCACGCCGGCATTGGCGATCACGCCGATGCCGGCCATCACCACGCCGAAGGCCTGGCCCATGACCAGCATGCCGAGCAGGACCCCGAAGGTGGACAGCACCACCGCCGTAAGCACGATCCCGACCGAGACGAGCCTGTTGAACTGCGCCAGCAGGATCGCGAAGATCAGGAAGATCGCGGTGCCGAACGCCTTGAGCAGGAACGCCGACGCCTTCTCGCGCTCCTCGTCCTCGCCCTTGAGCTTGAAGTACACGCCCGGGCCGAGATCGGCGCTCGCCAGCGCCTGCTGGATCTGCTGCTGCACGCGCGCGGTCTGCACTCCTTCCGCGACGTTCGCCGAGACGGTCGTCACGCGGTTGCCGTTGACGCGGTGGATGAAGCCGACGCGCTGCGACGCCACCCGCTGCACGAAATTGCCGATCGGGACGTGCCCCGACGGGGTCTGGATGTGCAGGTCGTCGATCTGGTCGAGGCTGCGCCGGTCGGGCGGGAACCGCACCAGGATGTCGACCGCCTTGTCGGAATCGGCGGGGCGGTATTCGGTGGCCTTCAGCCCGTTGGTGACGAGCTGCACCGCGGCACCCACGGTGTTGACACCGGCGCCGTATTTGGCCGCCTCCGCCTTGTCGACCTGGATGGTCCAGTCGATGCCGGGCAGCGGCTGGCCGTCGTCGAGGTCGCGGATGTCGTCGCGCGCGGCCAGCAGCGCCGCGACCTTGCGCGCCACCGCCGGCAGCGCGGCCGGATCGAGCGCGGAGAGCTGCACCTGGATCGGCTTGCCGGTGGGCGGGCCGGCGCGCGGCGCCGTCACTTCGACCAGGATGCCGGGGATGTCGGCGGTGCGCGCGCGGATCGCGTCCATGATCTCGCGGCCGGGCCGGCGCGTCTGCCAATGCGCGAACTCGAACTGGATGACGCCGATGGTGTCCTCGGAAATCTCGCCGCCCATGCCGCGCGGCTGCTCGCCGATCCGCGTATAGACCGTGGCGAGGCCTTCAAATTCGAGCACACGCTTCTCGACCTCCGCGACCAGCTTGTCCTTCTCCTCCAGCGAGAGATTGCCGCGGCCGTGCACGACCACCTGGCCGTAGTCGGGCTCGACATTGGGGAAGAACTCGACCCCGCGGCCGAACTTGCCATAGGCCATCTGCACCGCGACCAGGATGAGCACGGCACACGCCATGGTCATGCCGGGATGGCGCAGCGCGAGCTTGACGGTGCGCATATAGGGCCCGGTGTCCCTGGCACGCTCGCCATGCGGCACCGGCGCGGCCTTGCCCAGCAGCGCGCCGAGCGTCGGCGTGAAGAACAGCGCCACCGCCAGCGACGCCGACAGCGTCGCGATCAGCGTGATCGGCAGGTACTTCATGAACTGGCCCACCACGCCGGGCCAGAACAGGAGCGGCGAGAACGCGGCGATGCGCGTCAGCGTCGCCGCGATCACCGGCCCCGACATGCGCTTGGCGGCAAGCGAATAGGCTTCCTTCGGGGGCATGCCCTCGGCCATGCGGCGCTCCGCGAACTCGGAGACGATGATGGCGTCGTCGACCAGCATGCCGACCGCCAGGATGAGCGAGAACAGCACCACGATGTTGACGGTGAGCCCGGCGAGTTGCAGCCCGAGCACGCCGGCCAGGAACGACGCCGGGATCGCGATGCCGATGAACAGCGAGGCGCGGAAGCCGAGCGCAAACAGGATGATCACGGCGACCAGCAGCACTCCGGTCAGCACGGAATTCTGCAGGTCGCCCAGCATCTGCCGGATCACCTTCGACTTGTCCTGGGTGAAGGTGACGTGCACCGCCTCCGGCCACTGCCGCTGCAGTTGCGTCACGATGTATTTCACCGTGTCGACCACCTCGATCAGGTTGGCGCCGGTGCGCTTCGACACCTCGATGGTCATCGCGGGCCGGCCGTTGACCCGCGTGATCGAGGCGGCGTCCTTGAAGGTCGGCTTGATCTGGGCGATGTCGGACAGCGTCACCGAGGCGTTCGCGGAGGCGACCAGCGGCACCTTCAGGATGTCCTGCGGCCGCTCGAACAGCGACGGCACCTTGACCGAGAAGCGCCCGCTCTGGCCCTCCAGCGCGCCGGCGGCGATCAGGGTGTTGAACGAGTTCGTGATCTGGCCGAGCGTATCGAGCGAGATGCCGTAGCTGCGCATCTGCATCGGATCGATGATGATCTCGACCGCCTCGTCGCGGGCGCCGCGCAGTTCCGCCGACAGCACGCCGGGCGCCTGTTCGATCGCGTTCTTGGCAGCCCGCGCGATGCGCAGCAGCGTGCGCTCGGGCACGTCGCCGGACAGCCCGACCACCAGCACCGGATAGAGCGACAGGTTGACCTCGGTGACTCGCGGCTCGTCGACGTCGCGCGGCAGGTCGCGCTTGGCGTTGTCGACCTTGGCGCGCACGTCGGCAAGCGCGGCGTTGGAATCGAAGCCGGCCTCGAATTCGAGCAGGACATAGCCGCCGCCCTCGTAGGCGGTGGAGCGCATCTCCTTGACGTTGGCGACCGACTTGAGCTGGGTCTCGACCGGCCGCAGCAGCAGGCGCTCGGCATCCTCCGGGCTGATGCCGCGCTGCGACAGCTGCACGAAGATGATCGGGATGCGGACGTCGGGTTCCGCCTCCTTCGGGATGGTCACATAGGCGACCATCCCCGCCACCAGCAGGAACAATAGCGTCGCGATGGTCAGTCGCGCATGGCCGATGGCATAGTCGATGAAGCGGAACATCAGGACGTCTCGTCTTTCCCGGCCCGCATCCTGAAGAGCGCCGAAGGCGCGTCTCGAAGGGTGCAGGCGAACTCAGAACCTGTGACCATCCTTCGAGACGGCCGCTGCGCGGCCTCCTCGGGATGAGGGCTGCAAGCGCTACTTCGCCGTCGCGGTGATCGCAGCCGCCGGCACCGCCTCCACGGACTGGCCCTCGCGCACGAAATCCTGCCCCTGCACGATCACCCGCGCGCCGTCGGCGACGCCTGCGATCCACATGGTGCTCTGCTCGTCCTCGACCACGCTGACGCGGGTGAAGGCAACGGTGCCGTCCTCGCGCACGATGCGCACGCCGATGTCGCCGGTCGAGGCGATGGTGAGCGCGGAGCGCGGCACGCGCGCCGCCGGCGTCGCCGCGACCGGGATCGCCACTTCGGCGGTGATGCCGTCCGGGATGGCGCCGTCGGGATTGGGCAATTCGACCTCGACCCGATAGGTGCGTGTGCCTGCGGTGGCGGTCTTGGCGACGAAACGGATCGTTCCGGTCAGCTTCTCGCCGGTGACAAGATGCACGGCGGCCTGGTCGCCGACGCGCAGGCCGCCAAGCCGGCGCTCCGAGACCTCGACCACCGCCAGCATCGGATCGAGCGCGACGATGGTTGCGATCTCGCGCCCCATCATCGGCAGCGCGGCACCGCCGACCTCGACCGCCAGTTCGTGGATGACGCCGTCCCAGGGCGCCCGCACGACGCTGCGCTCGAGCTCGGCCTGCGCGGCCGCGAGCGTCGCTTCCGCGACCTTGACCTGGGCTTCGAGGTTGACCAGTTCGAGCTTCGGATAGGCGCCGGTCGCGATCAGCCTGCGCTTGGCTTCGAGCTCGGTGCGGCGCTGGATCACAAGCGACTCCGCCTGCGCTACCTGGGCCTTGCGCGCATCGTCGGAAAGCACGGCGATGACGTCACCCTTCTTCACGCGGCTGCCGCGCCGCACCGGCAGTTCGGTGAGCACGCCGCCGGTGCGCGCCGTGACGGTGACGCGCCAGTCGGCTTCGGTGCGGCCGGCCAGCACGAGCCTGCGCGCGTGCTCGACCACCGTCACCGGCATCACCGCGACGCGGAACGGTTTCCTGGCCTCGCCGTCGCTGCGCAATGCGGCGCGGCTCTGTGCGGTCTCGTGCGGCATGAAGTGCCCGGACGCGATCCAGAGCCCGGCGGCCGCAACAATTCCAACGGCAGCAATGCGGCTCGCCTTCATCGCGGTGCCTCCTTCGGCCGCACGCGCTCGGCGGTGCGGCTCGCCAGCAAGTGGCGCGTGATATCCATGAACAGCGGCAGCAGCGACATGGCATCGAACTTGGGATCGAGCGCGCGGCGCCACCACACGCCGTCGGCGATCACCATCAGCATGGTGGCGACCGCCTCGTAGTCGATATCGCGCGCGACCGCGCCGCGCTCGGCGCCGGCACGCAGGAGATCGACCAGCCATTTCTTCACGTCGGCGTCGAAGGCGGCGGAGATGCGCGCGATCTCCGGATTGCGGCGCGCCTCCGACATGATCTCGGTGCAGATCTTCACCTGTTCGTCCGGGCGCTCGGCGAAGTGGTGATAGGCCATGCCTTCGAGCACGGCGAAGAAGCCGCGCGAGAGGTCGGCGCTGGCGAACTCCTGCGCCACCTCGGCGCGGTCGCGCTCGGCGATGCCGGCGATCAGCGCCTCCTTCGACGGGAAATAGCGGTAGAGGTTGCCCGGACTCATCCCGGCCTCGTTGCAGATGTCCTGCATCGAGGCGCCGTGGAACCCGGAGCGCACAAAGCAGCGCTGGGCCGCGGCGAGAATCTCGTTCCGGCGATCGCTCTTGGCGCGGACATTGGCGCGGCGCACGGCACCCCCTTCTTGTGCGATGCGGTAAATGAGAATGAACGCTCATTCTCAAAAATATGGGCGAGTGTCAACCCCGGCGGCGCTCCCGTACCCTGCGGTTGATCCGCCCTGCGACGGAGCGGCTTCCCCGGGGCGCGATGCACTGCAAGCCAATCGAGGCAATCATGCGAACGACGGGCACCGCCATCGCAATCGTGCTTCTCGCAGCGGCGCCGGCCGCCGCCGAGCCCCGGCCCGACCTCGCCGGCAAGACCGTGCGCCTGGTGATCGGCAGTGCGCCCGGCGGCACCTACGACATCCTCGGCCGCGCGGTCGCCCGCCATATCGGTCGGCACCTGCCGGGCCAGCCGGCGGTGGTGCCGCAGAACATGCCGGGCGCCGGCGGGCTCGTAGCCGCCAACTACGTGTTCAACGTCGCGCCGCGCGACGGCACTGTCATTGCGATCTCCAACAAGGGCATCGCCGGCGCCGCCATCGCCGGCAATCCGGGGGCGCGCTTCGATGCGCTAAGGCTCAACTGGCTCGGCACGCCGTTCACCGAGACGAGCGTCTGCTTCGCCTACAATTCCCCGCGCCTCCAGGTGCGGTCGCTGGCGGATCTCTACGAGAAGGAGCTGCATGCCGCCACGCTCGGCGCCGGCACGGCGGCCACCGCCTATCCGAAGGCGCTGGCCGGACTGCTCGGCCTGAAATTCAAGTTCGTCGGCGGCTACACCGGAACCAGCCAGGTCTATCTCGCCATGGAGCGCGGCGAGGTCGAGGCGTTCTGCGAGGGCATCGACGGCGTGCTGGCCAAGCAGCCCAACTGGATTCCCCAGAAGACCATCACCCTGCTGCTCCAGGGCGGCGCCCAACCCAATCGCGATCTCAAGGACGTTCCCTTCATCATCGAGCACGCCAGGACCCCCGACGACCGGCGCGCGCTGGAGTTCCTGTACGCCGCGGAGGGACTCGGGCGTCCGTTCTTCGCGCCGCCCCACCTGCCGGCGGATGTGCTCGCGACGGCCACCGGCGCGTTCGAAAAGACCATGCGCGATCCGGACTTCATCGCCGACGCCAAGAAGCTCGGCTTCGATCCGCGGCCGGAGACCGGCGCCTATCTGGCGGCGCTGATCAAGCGGATGGCGGCAACGCCGCAGCCCATCAAGGACCGGGTCGTCGCGCTGACGCGGTAGCGTGCGCCGCGGCGACTCGGGCGTGAGACAACACGCCTCGGCGTGAGACAATATGCCACCCGGGTTTCTGAATGGGCGTTTAGCCCATCCTGAACGGATCGTCAGAAACCCGCTGTTTCCGGGCACTTCCAGCGATTCATGACAAGGGTTTAATGATTCAGTTTCGCGCCCGCTTGGTACCATGCGCGCGGATGGGAACCTCGAACTCGTGCATGGAGGAGCCGATGAAAAAGGTTCTGTTGTCGTTCGCCGCCGGACTGATCCTGGTCGCCGCCGGCGCCAGCACCGCCGATGCGCAGCGCGGAATGGGCGGCGGCGGTGGAATGGGTTTCACGCGCGCCGGTGGCGGAGGCGGCGCCGCGTTCCGCGGCGCGGGATTCCGCCGCGGTCCGGTGCTGCGCGCCGGCGGTCCGGCGTTCCGCGGTGCCGGCCCCGCGTTCCGCCGCGCAGCGATTGTCGGCGGTCCGCGCTTCGTCGGCGGCCGCCGCTTCGTTGCGGGCCCGCGCTTTGTCGGGCGGCGCTATGTCATCCGCCGGGCCGGCTTCCGCTTCGTCGGGGCCTATCCGTATGTCGGCTACTACGGCTATGGCTATGCGCGCGGCTGCTATCGCTGGCGGCTGGTGCCGACCTATATCGGCCCGCGCTGGCGGCTGGTGAATGTCTGCTACTACCCGGTGCGCTACTATCCGGGCTATCCGTACATCTACCGCACGGTCTACGTCTGGTGAGCGCGGCGGCATCGCCGGCCGTTCCGACCCGCCGGGCGTTGCCCGGCGGGTTTTTTGAATGCCATAAGGCAACGCCATCACCGATGAACCGGCACAGCTCCCCATGACGACCGCCCTGGTGATCATCCTCGGATTCCTGATCGCGTTTGCCGCGGGCTGGTCGATCCTGGCCTGCGACGCAGTGTTCCGCGCCGAGGAGCGGCCCGGCCTGTTCCGGGGGACGCCCGGCATGATCCTGCTGCTGATCGTGGCCGGGATCGGCGGCTTGACCATTGCCGGCGCCATGGTCTGGCTGTTCCAGTCGCTGATATCGGCCGCCGTTCTCGTCATCATCGCCGGCGGCATGGTGCTGGGCGGCGCGGCGTCCAGGAAGCTGCACATCAATGCGGCCGGCGCCGCCAACCGGATGATGCTCGGGCTGGCGGTCCTGGTCGCGCTCTACGGCGCGGTCTGGACCTTCCTGCCCCCTCCTGCGCTCGCGCCCCCGCCGCCGCCGCCGTCCGCACCGGCCGTGCCGACGTCGAAATAGCGTCACAAAACACCGCCGCGGTGGACTTTCCGGGGCCTTTCTGCTAATCCGCGCGCTCGATTGCCGATCCGACCGACAAGAGGAACACCGCGTGCAGGTTCTCGTCCGTGACAACAACGTCGATCAGGCCCTCAAGGCGCTCAAGAAGAAGATGCAGCGCGAGGGCATCTTCCGCGAGATGAAGCTGCGCGGCCACTACGAGAAACCTTCCGAAAAGAAAGCCCGCGAACGGGCGGAAGCGATCCGCCGGGCCCGCAAGCTCGCCCGCAAGCGCCTCCAGCGCGAGGGCCTGCTGCCGTCCAAACCAAAGGTGGTTCCCGGGGCCGCGGCAGCGCGGGGCGCTCCCCGCCGGCCGAGCTTCTGACGCCGCGCAGCGTCCGCACATCAGGTTCCCACCAGCGCGGGCCGCGACGGTCTGCGCTGTTGTTTTGGGGCGCCTCCCGTTCGTATGATGGGTCCGGGGAGCGGCCAGGATCGCGACCGATGGTGCGTGTGACCTTGCGTAGCCGGCAATGCCGCAGCGCCTTGCTGCTGGCGGCGGCGCTCGTGCTCGGCGGCTGTTCGAGCGGCATTCTGATCGGCGGCGCCCCCGACGATCCGGCGACCAATTCGGCCACCGCCAATCTTGCCTCGCTCACCGACGTGGTGATGCGCAATCCCAACGACCCGCAGGCCTACAACGTCCGCGGCTCGGTCTACGGCCAGAGCGGCCTGACCAAGGAGGCGCTCGAGGACTTCAACCGCGCGATCAAGCTCGATCCGAAATACGCGCAGGCCTATGCCAATCGCGGCCTCGTGCACCGGCAGATCAACCGGCTCGAACTGGCGCTGGCCGACTACAACAGGGCGCTCCAGATCGATCCGAACTATGCCGCCGCCTATCTCGGGCGCGGCGTGGTGCATCGCCTGCGCGGCCAGCTCATCAATGCGCTCAACGACTTCAACAAGGCGATCGCGATCCGCCCCGACAGCGCGCAGGCCTATTACAACCGCGGCCTGCTCTACCAGAGCCAGCGCCAGCACCAGTTCGCGATCGACGATTTCTCGACCGCGGTGACCCTCAGCCCGCAGCAGTCGGAGCCGCTGGTGGCGCGCGCGCTCAGCTACCTCGCCGTCAACGATGCGCGCTCGGCGGCGACCGACCTCGATGCCGCCGTGCAGGCCGAGCCGCGCAATCTCCAGGCCTGGGTCGCGCGCGGACTCGCCTATGAGCGGCTCAACAATCGCGAGCGCGCGGCCGGCTCCTACGCGCAGGCGCTCAACCTGCGGCGCGATCACGCCGCGGCCAAGGAGGGCTTCACGCGCGTCGGCGGCGTGTATGGCAAGCAGTACCAGACGTTTTGAACCCCGGTCAGTCGAACGTCTCCGCCGCGAATTTCATCACCCTATCCATGATGCCGAACGACCCGAGATTCTCGTGGCCGCCGCCGGGAATGCGCACGAAGCGCTTGGGCGACCGGATCAGCTTGTAAAGCAGTTCCCCCGACGCGATCGGCACCACGCGATCGCGGTCGCCGTGCAGGATCAGCACCGGCGCGGTGACCTTGGCGACCCGCAGGTCGGAGCGGAACTGGTCCTTCATCAGGAAGCGCACCGGAATGAACGGATAGGCGCCTTGCGCGATGTCGAGCGCCGACAGGAACGGCGCCTCCAGCACGATGCGCGCAACCGGGCGTTCCGCCGCCAGCGCAATCGACACGCCCGACCCGAGCGACTCGCCCCACAGCGCGATCCGCGCCGGCGGATAGCGCCGGGCCGCGAAGTCGTAGGTGGCGCCGGCGTCCGCGATCAGTCCCGCCTCGGTCGGACGCCCGGTAGAACCGGCATAGCCGCGGTAGCTGAGCGCGACGAGGCCGTCGCCCTGTGCGGTCAGCGCGCGGAAGCGCTCGACCCGGTAGCGCAGCGCGCCGCCATTGCCGTGAAAGTAGAGCCACACCGTCCGTTCGCCGCGCGGCGCGACATGCCACACGATCACGCGCGCGCCGTCGGTCGAATCGAGCACGACCTCCTCGGCCTGCGGGAAGCCCGCCTGCGCCGGCGGCGTGCGCACCGTCTCCGGGAAGTACATGAGCCCGCGCTGCGCCACGTACATCAGCGCCACCAGCCCGACATAGCCGGTCGCCAGGAAGGTCAGGAACCATTTCCATCCCGCCATGGAAGCCCTCGCATGAACCGGAACCGGCATCGGCGCGCGGGCGTTAGCCTATCGGTTCTCTCTCCCGCAGAGGAAGGTGCCATGGCCACGATGGCAAAGGGAACGGAGGAACAGCTCACCCGCGCGCTCGGCGAAGCCGTCGTGCAGATCTGGAGCTATCTGCCGCCCGACGTGCAGCACGAACTGTTCGAAGAAGCGATCACCTCCGGCGGCGAACGCATGCGCCATCATCTTGCGCTGTTCCTGCACGACCGTCACGTGCGTACCGAGAGCCGCGCCAGCCACATTCTGGAACCCGACAGCCTGGGCGGGTAGCTGCGCGCGACGGACGCCGCCGTCAGCGTCGCCCGGTCGCCTGCGCGATCTCGCGCGCCCATTTCTCCTCCACCGCCTTGCGGCGCTCGGGGCTGGCGGAGGCCACTTCCGGAAATTCGTGACGCCAGGCCCAGGGCCGGCAGGCGTTCACGATGGCGCGGGTGTTCTCCCACGGCGGCTCGCGCAGGAGCGGGTCGAGCGGCGTCGACCACGCGCGCTTGATGTATTCGATATCGGCGCAGGGATCGCAGCGCGTCGACATCGCCCAGATCACGTCTTCGAGGTTGGTCGGGTCGATGTCGTCGTCGACCACGATCACCCAGCGGCCGGCGTAGTTGCCGGAGTGGCAGCCGTTGACCAGCGTGCCGGCCTGCTGCGCGTGGCCCGGATGCATCTGCGTGATCGAGACCACGGTGAACATGCGGATGGCGCCGGCCTCATGGCACCAGACGCCCTTGACGCCGCTCAGCCCGGCCGACTCGATCTCGTCCCAGATCATGCCGGACTGCACGATGCATTTGGCGAACGACACGTCGGTCGGCGGCCGCATCGGCGACGCCATGGTGAGGATCGGGTCGTTGCGATAGTAGGCGCGCCGCACCCGCACCACCGGCTCCTCGCGCACGTGGCTGGCGTAATAGCCCGTGAACTCGCCGAACGGTCCTTCGGCGCGCGTCTCGTCGTGGCGGAATTCGCCTTCGAGCACGATCTCGGCATTGGCCGGCATCGGCAGGCCGTGCAACTCGCTCGCGATGGTTTCGTAGGGCCGCCCGCGGTGACCTCCGGCATAGGCGTATTCGGTGGTGCCGTGCTTGATCTCGTGGCTGCCGGCGAGGAACAGCACCGGGTCGAGCCCGCAGCACACCAGCACCGGGCAGTGCTGCTTCTGCTTGAAGTACTTCTCGCGGATCAGCCGGCCGTGCTTGCCGGGCGAAATCCACACCCCGGCGTTCCTGCTGTCGTGCGCCACCACGCGATAGGTGCCGAGATTGACCCAGCCGGTGTCGGGGTCCTGCATGATCACCACGCAGTAGGTGCCGATGTAGCGGCCGCCGTCCTTCTCGTGGATCATCGGCACCGGAAACTTGAACAGGTCGACGGCGTCGTCGCGATCGACGTTTTCGAGGATCGGCCCCTCCTTCACCGCCACCGGCGGGATCAGCCTGAAGTTGTTCTTCATGCGGTCGCGATAGGCCTTCACGATCGTGGTCGGATCGTCGCTGTCCGGGAATCCGAACGAATAGGCGAGCCGGCGGCAGGAATTGTGCAGGCCCGACACGATGCGCATGCCCGGCGGATAGCCCTTGATGCGGTCGAACAGCACCGCCGGCGAGCGGCCGGGGCTGGAATGCGCGAAGATCTCGGCCAGCACGCCGATCTCGATGTTCCAGTCGGCCCCGTCGATGCGCGCGAGCTGGCCGATCTTGTCGGCGTAGTCGACGATGTCGCGCACGTCCGGCAGCCGCTCGTTCGAGCCGGAGCGGGTTTCCTGGATGTCGGGATTCAGCATGCTTGCGGTCTCTTGTTGTCTGGTACGCATTGACGCACGGACGATCATACCACACCGTGGCATTCTGCGCGTGTTCAACGATGGAGGTCGCGATGGTTCGCATCGGTCGCCGGAGATTCCTGATCGGATCGGCGTCGGTCGCCGCCGGCGTCGGCGCGCCGGCGGTGGCGCAGCCGCTTGCCGCGGTGAAGGTGGCCTCGGCCGGGATCGCCAGCGACATCGGTTTCTTCCTGGCCCATAAGAAGGGCTACTTCCGCGCCGAAGGACTCAATGTCGAGCTCGCCCAGATGGCGAACGCGCCGGCCATGATCGGACCGCTCGGCATGGGGCAGCTCGACGTCGGCGCCGGCACGGTGGCGGCGAGCCTGTACAACGCGGTGGCGCAGAAGATCGCGATCCGCGCGGTCGCCGACAAGGGCTCGATGCGCAAGGGCTACGGATTCTCCGGGCTGCTGGTGCGCAAGGAGCTGGTCGATTCCGGGCGCTTCAAGAGCTACGCCGACCTCAAGGGCCTGCGGCTCGCGGTCGGCACCTTCGGCAGCGCCAATGCCTCGGCCATGAACGAGGCGCTGAAGAGGGGCGGGCTGAAGTGGTCCGATGCCGCTTCCATCGTCGCGCTCACGTTCCCACAGCACATCGTCGCCTATCAGAACAAGGCGATCGACGCGAGCATGACCAACGAGCCGACTTCCACCGCCGCGGTGCGAAACGGGCTCGCGGTACGCATCGCCGGCAACGACGAGATCTATCCGGCGCAGCAGACCGCCGTGGTGATCTACTCGGAGCTGTTCGGGCGCACACGTCCCGAGCACGCCGTGAAATTCATGCGCGCCTATATCCGCGCCGTGCGCGAATACAACGACGCGCTCAAGGGCGGCCGCATCGCCGGCCCCAATGCCGACGAGGTGGTATCGGTGCTCACCGAATACACCTTCATCAAGGATGCCAAGATCCACCGCTCGATCACGCCGGCGGCGATCGATCCGGACGGGCGCATGAGCCTCGACGGTCTGCGCAACGACCTCGCCTTCTTCAAGGAGCAGAAGCTGATCCAGGACCCGTCGGCGAGCGTCGAGCGCATCATCGACACCTCGTTCGCGGAGCGGGCGGTGAAGGAGCTCGGCCCGTACAAGCCGCGCATGAACTGAACTATTGCGGGTTGGCCGCAAGCCCGCGCGAACCGTCGGGCTGTTTCGAAGGTCCCTCAATCCGGGATTTCCAGATGACAATGACCTATAATTGTCTTGCGTTCCTAGTTCGTTCTTGCTAGGAATTATTGCTCAAGCCGTTGTTGGCCCATGCTGCCTTTTGATCCGCCCCGCCTAGCTTCTTCAGTTCACTACGTCATCGCGAGGACGGAGCCCAATAAGCTCGGCTATGTGAAACTCAACAAAGTGCTTTGGTATTCGGACCTAGAGCACTATCGGCGGCGCGGAGAATCTCTCACAGGATTGAAAGAATATACCCGCATGCCGCAGGGTCCTATGTCGAAGGACATTTCGCGCGCAATTCGCTTCCTTAGAAAGGAAGGGATGGTTGCTGAGCGACCTGTAAAGGTAATCGATTATACGCGTAGAGAGCTGGTATGGTTGAAAGAACCGGACATTTCCGGTTTCGACGCAGAACAAATTGATATTCTGAGTCGAGTGATAGATTTCATAGCGCCGATGACGGCGGATGAGGTCAGCCGAACCACACACCAAGACGCGCTTTGGAAGGAACTCAAGGACAATGATGCAATGCCAATTGGCGCTGGCTCAATTGTCGCCCGGCCACCAAACGCAAAGCAGTTGGCGTGGGCACTGGCGCAAGCTCGCCACTGAGGCCAAATGCAAGTTGCACGCCCGCCTGGTGGTTTCAATGTCGTGGTTCGTCCTGAGGTCGAGCAATACATTCAAACCGAAATCGAAAGCAATTTTCGAATTAGGCAATTTTGGACTGACATCCTGGATCGCATCAAGATTACCGCACTGCAGGAAGGTCACTCACTCCCATCAGACGGCGCGCCAAGATTTAGCTTCATCGCAAACGGGGCTGTAGATTTCAAAATCCCTACGATCCAAATTGTCTATGAGTGCTTCGGAGAGACACTAACGGTGTTAAGCGCCTTGGTGTGGACCGACGAAGACTATGAAGATTCTACCTATGGATAGGCCGGCTGCAGGGCGATGATCCTGCAAAATGAGGTAATATGACAAACCGGTCGCACGTTGATTGAAGCCACGGCTTGTCGTCCCCGCTTTCACGCGCGCCTTCGCGGGGACGACCATGGAAGCGTCATGGAAGGCCTTACGGCAGCGCGAACACCACGACCGAGTTGTGGCCGCGCACCACCGGCGGCATGGACTTGCGGGTCAGGCTGAGCGGGCCGGCGGATACCGACTGTCCTTCGCCGGTCAAGATCGCGACGTATTGCTTGCCGTTCACCGCATAGGTGATGGTCGAGGTCATCACCATGCCGCCCACCACCGTCTCCCACAGCACCTTGCCGGAGTCGGCGTCGAAGGCGCGGAAGCGGCGGTTCATGTCGCCCCAGAACACGAGGTCGCCGTCGGTGACGAGCGCGGAGGCCTGGCTCGGCTGCGGCTGCGAGTAGAGCACCTTCATCTCGCCGGTGGCGAGGTCGATCCGCGCCAGGTTCATGAACTTCTTCGGATCGATGCCGGGGCGCATGACGCCCTTGCGCGGCCCCCAGCCGGTCTTCGACTTGGCGTTCGACGTCATCGACAGGCACTGGTCCTGGAACGGGACGTAGAGCGCGTTCTTCTTCGGATGGTAGGCGATCGACCACAGGCTGCGCGTGTTGTGGAAGCAGCCGAGCACGGTCTGGCCGTCCTTCTTGAACAGCTTGTCGACGTTGACGTGGGTCTGCCCGGTCTCCGGGTTGATCTCGTTCATGTTGAGATCGGGATTGTCGTAGGGGAACGGGTGCGCCCACAGGAACTTGCCGGTGTCGCGCTCGACCACGAACATGCCGCCGCCCTCGCCGACCGTGACCACCACTTCGCGCTCCTGGTTGCGCGGCAGGTCGGACGAGCGCCACTTCACGTGGCGGGCATCGGGATTGATCAGCGTGCGCAGCAGGATGCGTTCCTGGTTGTGATCGGCGTCCCAGTCGTCGCCCGGCAGCTCCTGGTAGTACCAGACGAGCTTGCCGGTGTTGATGTCGAGGGCGACCGTGGAGTTCGAGTACAGGTTCGACGGCGCCGAATGCGAGATCGCGTCATGGCTGCCGTGACGCGTCAGCCGCGTGTAGGGATTCGGATTGGCAATGCCCCAATAGGTGATGCGGCGCTTGGGATCGTAGGAGCCCGGCAGTCCCCAGGGACCGGCGGCGCGCTGCTCGACCGGCATGTTCGCCCAGGTGTCGCCGCCCGGTTCGCCCGGGGCCGCGGTGGTGTAGAAGCGCCAGACCTCCTTGCCGGTGCGCGCGTCGTGGGCGGCGATGAAGCAGTATTCGCGCCGCCCCGGCTGGCAGGTGCGGTTGGTCAGCACCTTGCCGTCGGCGACCAGGATGCCGCCCGCTGTGATGCCGCCGTGGTCGACCTTGGTTTCCCAGCGCAGCTTGCCGGTCCTGGCATCGAGCGCGACCAGGAACCCGTCCGGCGCGCCGAAATAGATCATGTCCTCGAAGATGCCGAGATTCTTGTGGCGCGCGCGGCGGCCGTCGACGTTCTTCGGATAGTCGCGCACGTATTCCCAGATCAGATCGCCGTTGGTGGCGTCGATGGCCTGGACCGAACCGCCTGGGACGTTCATGTACATGATGCCGCGATAGACGAGCGGCGTGGATTCCTGCGTGCCGGCGGGCAACCCGCGCGTCCAGGCCATGCGCAATTGCCCGACATTGCTCTTGTTGATCTGATTGAGCGGACTGAAGCGATGCTGGTCGAAGGTGCGGCTGATCATCAGCCAGTCGCCCGGATCGGGATTGGCCAGCACCTGCTCGGTGACGGGTCTGAAATCGGCGACCTGCGCCAAGCCGGGCGTCACCGGGAACAGGCCGAGAATGGCCGCGGAAATGCAGTTCGAAAGCCTGGACATCGTCGCCTCCCTACCGTTTCTTTGGTTGGAAAGGGAAACTAGACCAAATGCCCTGCCCGCTGACAAGGACGCTCCCGATGCGCGTTGCACTTTTTGCCGGACTCGTTTGCAGCATCGCCGCCGCGGCTCTCGCGCAGGATCAGGCGGCGATCGAGGCCGGCGAGAACCTCTACGACGAGCACTGCGCATCCTGCCACGGCGAGAAGCTGCGCAGCGCCGGCGTCATTCCGGATTTGCGGGAATTCGGTGCGAACGACCGCGCGAAATTCGACCGCGCCGTGCTCGACGGTCGCGGCCAGATGCCGGCATGGCAGGGCGTTATGTCACCGGAGGAGATCGATCAGCTCTGGGCCTATGTGCGCAGCCGCGCGCGCTGACGCGCGCGGTCCGCATCGAAAGCCGATGCCTCCGGCAAGCGTGGTCAGCGACGGCCCTTGCGCGGCCCCTCATACCAGGGGTTCGCCGTGCACCAGCCGCCGGCGCCCTCGGCGCTCGCCCGGCACTGGGCCATGGTCTGGTAGGAGCAGTCCCAGCTTCCGCGTCCGCCGATGCCGTCGCGGATGCAGTATGGCCGGGTGGTGCCGCCCGGCTGCGCGCTGGCCGTCGGTATCTCGACGGTCAGAATGGCGATGGTGGCGGCCAGTCCAGCAAGAATCAGGCGCATGTCGTTCTCCTCGGTCCTCAGTTCAACACGGCGCCCCCGCCGTTTGTTTCGCGTAGCCGGAATTGGTTCAAACTTCATCCGCCGCCGGCCGGCGATTGTCGTCTAATTGTATATTCGCGCCCGGCGCCGCAAGCTGTGACGGCTGTCACAGTCTGCACTGCAAGATTGGCGACGTATGGAGATTCCGACGCAGACGCGCTGGGGCGCGGTGTCCGTCCTGATCCTGGCCGGCGTGATCACGGCGTTGCAGATCGGCAAGGCGGCGATCGCCGTGCCGGTGCTACAGCGTGAATTGGCGCTCACGCTGGTAACGGCCTCGTGGGTGGTCGGGACCTACGGCGTGCTCGGTGCCATCGGCGGTTTGCCGGCCGGCATCCTGACCTCCCTGGTCGGCGCCCGCGCGATCCTGATCGCAGGCCTCGCCGCCGCCGGTCTCGGCAGTCTCGCCGGGGCGTTCGCCGACAGCGGTCTCCTGCTGATCGCCACCCGCGCGATCGAGGGCTGCGGATCGCTCGCCGCGTCGCTTGCCATCCCGCGGCTCATTCGCGCCATCACCGCGCCGAAGGACCTCGATCCGGTGCTCGCGGTGTGGGGCGCGCACCTGCCGATCGGCTCGGTCATCATGATGCTGGGCGGGCCGTCCGCGATGACGATCGGCTGGCAGGCGCTGTGGTTCGCCAACGGCATCGTGGCGCTCGGCTATGCCGTGGCAGTCGCGCGCGTTCGCTTCGATGCGGAACCGGCGGCACCGCACGCCGCCGGGCGCGCCGTGCTGCCGAACATCCGCACGGTGCTCGGCACCTCGGGCCCGCCGCTGCTGGCGCTCGCCTTCGGCCTCTACACGTTCCAGTACATGGCGCTGTCGGGACTGCTGCCGGCCATGCTGGTCGATCGCATGGGCCTGTCGATCGCGGCCGCCGGCACGGTCAGCGCCATCGCGGTCGCGGCCAACGCCGTCGGCAACATGTCGGCGGGGGCGCTGCTGCGGCTCGGCGTGCCGACCTGGCGCATCATCGCGTTTGCCTTTTCGTTCGTCGGGCTCGCCAGCCTTGGAATCTTCTCGGATGCGATGCCGGTCGCGTTGGTCGCCGCGCTGGCGGCGGCGAGCCTCGGGATCACCGGCCTCGTCCCGGCGTCGGTCTATGCCGCCGCGCCGAAACTCGCGCCCACGTCGGCGCTGCTCGCGATCTCGCTCGGCCTGATCAACCAGGTGACCAATATCGGCAACCTCGCCGGCCCCGCCGCCATGGCGTGGACGGTCGAGACGCTGGGCTGGGACGGCGCGCCGGCGCTGTTCCTCGGTGTGGCGATCGCCGGCGTGACGGTGGCGCTGCGGCTGCGTGCCGTGATGCGACGGGCCGTCGTTCCGTGACATGTGTTGCACATGTCTTTATGCGCAGCGCATGCCCGTCATGATTCAAATTCGCAATGTTCCCGACGACTTGCACCGGCGCCTGAAGTCGCGCGCAGCCCTCAAGGGGCAATCGCTGTCGGATTATCTGTTGGCTGAAATCCGTCGGGTTGCGGAACAGCCGACCATCGACGAATTGCGTGCACGGCTGCAAAGTCTTCCGCCAAGCAATCCCAAGCCATCTCCCGCCGCAGCCGTTCGTGCCGAGCGTGACAGCCGGTGATCGTCGTCGATGCCGTGCTTGAGGTGCTGCTGCGCACGCCGGCGCCCCAAGCGGTCGAGCAGCGTGTGTTCGCGGATGGCGAGTGCCTTCAGGCACCCCATGTGATCGATCTCGAAGCGATCCAGGTGCTGCGGCGGTATTCAGCGTCCCGACAGATACGGCCTGAGCACGGACCCGCCGCCCTGGCCCGTTTCGCAGAATTTCCAATTCGCCGCTATGCGCACGAAATTCTACTGACTCGCATCTGGGACCTGCGCCACAATCTGACGGCCTGTGACGCGGCCTACGTCGCGCTTGCCGAGGCGCTCGATATTGCCTTGGTCACGCGTGACCACAGGCTTGCAGCAGCAGCCGGTCACCAAGCGCGGATCGAGTTGATTTGACGGATCCTGTCCGCACGCTCGCGGGCCAAGGCCGCGCGCTGTCACATCGCCTTGACGATGCTCTCGGTCATCTTCTTGGCGTCGCCCAAGAGCATCATGGTGTTGTCGCGATAGAACAGCGGATTGTCGATGCCGGCATAGCCGGACGCGAGCGAGCGCTTGATGAACATCACGGTGCCCGCCTTCCACACCTGGAGCACCGGCATGCCGTAGATCGGCGAGGACGGGTCGTCTTCAGCGGCCGGGTTGGTCACATCGTTGGCGCCGATCACGAAGGCGACGTCGGCCTGCGCGAATTCCGAATTGATGTCTTCCAGCTCGAACACCTCGTCGTAGGGCACGTTGGCCTCGGCCAGCAGCACGTTCATGTGGCCGGGCATGCGGCCCGCCACCGGGTGGATGGCGTATTTGACCTCGACGCCTTCCTTCTTGAGGTGGTCGGCCATCTCGCGCAGCGCGTGCTGCGCCTGCGCCACCGCCATGCCGTAGCCCGGCACCACGATCACCTTTGATGCGTTCTTCATGATATAGGCGGCGTCCTCGGCCGAGCCGATCTTGACCGGCTTCTGCTCGGCGCCGCCGGCCGGCCCCGCCACCTCGCCGCCGAAGCCGCCGAGGATCACCGAGATGAAGCTCCGGTTCATGCCCCTGCACATGATGTAGGACAGGATCGCACCGGAGGAACCGACCAGCGCGCCGGTGATGATCAGCGCCGAGTTGCCGAGCGTGAAGCCGATGCCGGCCGCCGCCCAACCGGAATACGAGTTGAGCATCGAGATCACCACCGGCATATCGGCGCCGCCGATCGGGATGATGATCAGCACCCCGAAGGCGAACGAGGCCAGCGCCAGGAGCCAGAACGCGAAGTAGCTCTCGCGGCGCGCCAGCCAGTAGCCCAGCAGCAGGATGAGGACGAACAGGGCGACGTTGATGAGGTGGCGGTACGGCAGGATGATCGGCGCGCCGCTCATGCGGCCTGACAGCTTCAGGAAGGCGATCACCGAGCCGGTGAAGGTGACGGCGCCGATGGCGGTGCCGATCGCCATCTCGATCAGGCTCGCGGTCTGGATCTTGCCCACCGCGCCGATGCCGAAGGCCGCCGGGGCATAGAGCGCGCCGGCCGCCACCAGCACCGCCGCCATGCCGACCAGCGAATGGAACGCCGCCACCAGCTCGGGCATCGCCGTCATCGGCACGCGGCGCGCGGTGACCGCACCGATGCCGCCGCCGATGGCGATGCCGAGCGCGACCAGGATCCAGGCGCCGGTGCCGGCGGGCGGATGCGAAGTGAGCGTGATGCCGATCGCGATCGCCATGCCGAGCATGCCGAACAGGTTGCCCTGGCGGCTGGTTTCCGGGCTCGACAACCCGCGCAGCGCCAGAATGAACAGCACCCCGGCGACGAGATAGAGCAGTGCGGAGACGTTGGCGCTCATGGCTCGGCCTAATTCTTCTTCTTGTACATGCCGAGCATGCGCTGGGTGACCAGGAAGCCGCCGAAGATGTTCACCGACGCCATGATCAGCGCCAGGAAGCCGAGGATGCGCGCAAAGGTCGGATAGCCCTCGCTGACAGTGAGATTGACGCCGACGGCGAGCAGCGCGCCGACCACGATCACCGAGGAGATCGCATTGGTGACCGACATCAGCGGCGTGTGCAGCGCCGGCGTCACCGACCACACGACGTAATAGCCGACAAACACCGCCATCACGAAGATCGAGAACTGGAACACGAACGGATCGATGGCGCTGACGGCGTGCGCGGCGCTCCCGGCCGGCGTAATGTCCAACTGCGCGCGCACGATGCCGCCGGCAACGGCCTCGGCAAGTCCGGCGGGTGCTGGGATCGGCATGGCAGCCTCCTCAGGCGGCGTTCTTGGGGGCGAAGTTCGGGTGGACGATCGCACCGTCGCGCGTGAGCGCAGTGGCCTTGACGATCTCGTCGTCCCAGGGAACGGCGAGCGACTTGCTCGACTTGTCGATCATCAGGTCGAGGAAGGTGAGCAGGTTCCTGGCGTAAAGCGCAGACGCGGTGGCGGCGAGCCGGCCGGCAACGTTCAGATGCCCGACGATCTTGACGCCGTCGACGGTGGCCACCTCGCCCGGCTTCACGCCCTCGACATTGCCGCCGCGCTCGACCGCCAGATCGACGATCACCGAGCCCGGCCGCATCGAGGTCACCATGTCCCGGGTCACCAGCCGCGGCGCCGGCCGGCCCGGGATGAGCGCGGTGGTGATGACGATGTCCTGCTTCTTGATGTGGTCGGCGACCAGCGCAGCCTGCTTGGCCTGGTACTCCTTCGACATTTCCTTGGCGTAGCCGCCGGCGGTTTCGGCCTGCTTGAACTCCTCGTCCTCGACCGCGATGAATTTGGCGCCGAGGCTCTGCACCTGCTCTTTCACGGCGGGGCGGACGTCGGTCGCGGTGACGACCGCGCCGAGCCGGCGCGCGGTGGCGATCGCCTGGAGGCCGGCAACGCCGACGCCCATCACGAACACCTTGGCCGCCGGGACGGTGCCGGCCGCGGTCATCATCATCGGCAGCGCGCGGCCGTATTCCGCCGATGCATCGATCACCGCGCGATAGCCGGCGAGGTTGGCCTGGCTGGAGAGCACGTCCATCGACTGCGCGCGGGTGATGCGCGGCATCAGTTCCATCGCAAACGCGGTGACCCCGGCATCGGCCATCGCCTTGAGCGCGGCCTCGTTGCCGTAGGGATCCATGATGGCGACGACCAGCGCGCCCTTCCTGTATTGCGAAAGCTCGCCGGCATCCGGCCGGCGGACCTTCAGCACCACGTCGGCATCCTTGACGGCGTCGGCGGTAACGGTCGCGCCCGCGGCCGTGAACTCGCTGTCGGGGATGCCGGACTTGACGCCGGCGCCGGGTTCCACCGTCACCTCGGCGCCAAGGCTCCTGAACCGCTTCACGGTGTCGGGCGTGGCGGCGACCCGGTCTTCGGCAGGATCGATCTCACGCGCGATAGCAATGCGCATACTCCCCGCCTCCTTCGTTGACGACGGCGAACGCTACGACAAGGGATTGCTAGCCGGCGGCGGCGAGCGCAAGCGCGACGAGCGAGATCACCACCATGACGCCGCTCGGTGCCTTGGTCCCGGTGGCGAGGCCGTGAACGGCCACAAAGCTTGCCACGATCATCAGGCCGATCGCGATCAGCCAGTGCGAGGTCGTACCGATCATCGCCAGGGCGATCACGATGCTGATGACATGGCAGGAGCCGACAAAGGCCAGCAGAACGAAATTCTTATAGGTCGCCTCGTGCTCGGGCAGATCGTTGCCCGCAGCAGTCGCGTATTCGACCTGGCCGTGGTCAGCCATCAAGTCCTCCGATCATGGGTCCCGGCGCGCGGGAATTAGCGCAAATGCGGCGGCAGGGCAACGGGGCGAGCCGCTTTCGACCGGGATTGTGACGCTATTGTCGCGGGGCCGGATCGAGCCCCGTCGCCGCCAGCGCCGCCGCCTGCTGGCGCGCCACCCGCTCGACCGAAAAGTCCTCCACCGCCTCGTTGAACAGCCGGTAGAAATTGAGCTCCGCCCGCAGGTGCAGGAACACCGAGCCGAGCCCGATGGCGGCGCGGTCCATCAGCACGAACTCGCGCGGCACCGTCACCGGTCCCTGCTCCTTGAGCGCCTTGTGGACCAGATACGCCTGCCTGCGGCCGTATTCGGACGGCTTCACGCCGTCGGCGATGGTACGGACGCGGTCGTCCATCAGCGGCCCGTAGATGAAGCGCGCCCAGATGTTCAGGGTCTCGATCAGGTCGCGGTTGAGCCGCTTGAAGCCCCAGGTCTCGTAGGCATGGACGATGCGCGCGTGGTCCTCGGCGATCAGGCCGTTGTAGAGGTCCATCACGGCGCCGACGAACGACGGCGGGAAAATGCGGATACAGCCGTAATCGAGGAGATTGATCCCACCCGGCTCGCCGTCGCGCGCGAACACCGAGTAGTTGCCGAGATGCGGGTCGCCGTGGATCACGCCGACGCGGCTGAACGGGAACCACCAGGCCGTGAACATGGCCTGCGCCAGCCGATTGCGGATCGCGAGCGTATCATCCCTGTAGTCGAGCATGCGGTCGCCATGCAGCCAGTCGAGCGTCAGCAGCCGACCGGTCGACAGCTCCGGCCACGGTTTCGGCACGCGGATGAGCTCGATGCCGGCGAGCATGGCGCGGTAGAGCGCGACGTGTTTCGCCTCGCGCGTATAGTCGAGCTCCTCGCGGATGCGCGCGCCGATCTCCTTGGCGATCTCGGTGGTATCGATCGCCGGGTCCATGCGGCGGTGGATCGCGAAGATGAGATTGAGCTGCTTGAGGTCGGCCTCGACCGCCGACTGCATGTCCGGATATTGCAGCTTGCAGGCCAGCTCGGAGCCGTCATGGGCGCGTGCGCGATGCACCTGCCCGAGCGACGCCGCCGCCGCCGGATGGTGCTCGAAGCTCGCGAATTTGTTCTGCCAGTCGGACCCCAGCTCGGCGGTCATGCGGCGCCTGACGAAGGCCCAGCCCATCGGCGGCGCCTGGCTCTGGAGCTTCGACAGTTCCTCGACATATTCCGACGGCAGCGCATCCGGGATGGTGGCCATGAGCTGCGCCACCTTCATGATCGGGCCCTTGAGGCCGCCGAGCGCGGCCGCAAGCTCCATGGCGTTGCGGCCGCGGTCGAGCGAGAGCCCGAAGAAGCGCGCGCCGGCAATGCGCGCCGCCACGCCGCCGACATTGGCGCCGACCCGCGCATAGCGCGCGGCGCGGGCGGTGAGGCGGTTGCGTTCGGAGTCGAGATCGCTCATGGCTTTGAGATAATACAGCGCGACGGCCAAAACGAGGCCGCCATGGAACGGTCGCGGCCGTCGAGGATGGTCGGATGGCGGTCAGGAGGCGCAGCCATGCGGATCGCTACGGCATTGATGTTGGCATGCCTGGTGGGTGCGACCGGCCATGCCACACAGGCGAGCGAGCCCTTCCTCGCCATCGCCGGCGCGGCCCACGTCCATGTCCCGCCCGACCACGCGGAGTTCTCCGCCGAGGTCGTCACCCGCGTGGACAGCCTCGAAGCTGCGACGCAAAAGCATACCCCGCGCGCCGGCAAGGCCGCCGAGGTGCTGCGCGGACTGGCGAAGTACGGCGTGAGCGTGGAGCGCTCGGCATTCCGCCTCGAACAGCTTCGGCCGGGCCTGCCGCAGAAGGCGAAGATGGCGCCCACGGAGTACCGCGCGATCACCGGTTTCGCGCTCCGGTTCAGCCGCATCGACGCGCTCAACGACGCCGTCTCCGCGATCGCGGCCGCCGGACTGTTCGAGGTGCGATCGATCCGCTATGGCGTGCAGGACGAAGAGCGTGTGCTTGACGAGGCGCGCCGCGCTGCGGTGAAGAATGCGCGCCGGCAGGCCGAGGTCTTTGCCGACGCGGCGGGCGTCCAGCTCGGCGACATCCTGGAGATGACCGACGGCACCGCCGGCGGCCTCGGCAGCGAGGCCGCGCTGCGGATGCCGGCGCCCAACGTGCAGCTCACGCCGCCCGCCACGATTCCGTTCCGCGCCGCCATCACGATCAAGTGGCGGATCAAGCCGCGATGATCGCGGCAGCGTAGCGGGTCTACGGCACAATGCCTGGTGCGTTGAGCGGCTGGACATTGCTGGCGATCCAATGTGCCAGTACATCCTCACCGATCTCGCCGGCGGCCAGGGCGAGCACGATCGCAGTCACTGCCTCGTGTGTGGCAACGAGGGTGAGCTTGTTGAGATTCAAAAACACAATCATCGAGGCGAGCGCGGTCCGCTTGTTGCCGTCGACGAACGGATGATTCTTGGCAATGCCGAATCCATAGGCTGCCGCGAGCGCCGCAAGGTCAGTTTCACCATACGCGAACTTGTTCTGCGGTCTGCCCAATGCCGACTCGAGAAGTCCCAGATCTCGAATGCCGTCCGGGCCGCCAAATAACGCCAACTGTTCGGCATGGAAGTCGACGACGATGCGGAGATCGAGCCATCGCGGCTCGGTCATTTTGCAAGCGCCTTGTAGGTTTCGGCGTATTCCCGAAAGGAGCGACGCGCGAACTCCATCGCCTCGGCGTACTTGATGGGGTCATGCAGACTGAGCCTGATACCATCCTCGGTCTGTTCGACGACATACAGGTTGTCGCCTTCCTTGAGCTTAAGGCTGGCGAGCAGCGCTTTCGGAAGGATCAGTCCGACAGAATCGCCGATTTTCTTGACCTGAAGTAGGTGGCTTTGCATTCTCTTTGCTGCTTCATTCATGGCGCGCTCCATCCATCAAAAAATACATCAGAAAGCAAACACGTCCAACAGTTGTGCGTTAAGCCGCTGATAGTGCGTTCTAAATTGGGACCACAGCTCGTTGCAGGTGTCGCAGCTCCGGCCGCCGCCGGATGAAGCAAAAGGCCGACTTTCACGAAGCGATTCAGCGTCATATCCCGACGTAACTAATCACAACCCCTCCAGCTCCGCGATCATCCCCTCGATCACGCCCAGGCCGCCCTGCCAGAACGCCGGGTCGCGGGCGTCGAGCCCGAAGGGCGCGAGCAATTCCGAATAGTGCCTGGTGCCGCCGGCGGCGAGCATCTTGAGATAGCGCTCGGCGAAGCCTTCGTTCGAGCGCTCGTAGACCGAATAGAGCGAGTTCACGAGGCAGTCGCCGAACGCATAGGCGTAGACATAGAACGGCGAATGCACGAAGTGCGGGATGTAGGCCCAGAACGTCTCGTAGCCGGGCTTGAGATCGATCGCCGGGCCGAGGCTCTCGCGCTGCACCTGCATCCAGATCTCGCCGATGCGCTCCGCGGTCAGCTCGCCCTTGCGGCGCTCGGTGTGCAACTTGAACTCGAAGGTATAGAACGCGATCTGCCGCACCACCGTGTTGATCATGTCCTCGACCTTGGCGGCGAGCATGGCCTTGCGCGCCTTGCGCTCGGTGGTGCCGGCGAGGAGCTTGCGGAACGTCAGCATCTCGCCGAACACGCTCGCGGTCTCGGCGAGGGTGAGCGGCGTCGGCGCCATCAAGGGGCCGTTCGGCGCCGCCAGCACCTGGTGCACGCCGTGCCCCAATTCGTGCGCGAGCGTCATCACGTCGCGCGGCTTGCCCTGATAGTTGAGCAGCACGTAGGGATGCGCAGACGGCACCGTCGGGTGCGCGAACGCGCCCGGCGCCTTGCCGGGCCGCACCGGCGCGTCGATCCAGCCGTTCTTGAAGAATCGTTCCGCAATCTCGGCCATATCCGAGGAGAATGCACCATAGGCGGTGAGCACGGTGTCGCGCGCCTCGTTCCAGCCGATGGTACGGGTCGCGACCTTTGGCAGCGGCGCGTTGCGGTCCCAATGCGCGAGCCGCTTGCGGCCGAACCAGCGCGCCTTGAGCGCGTAATAGCGGTGCGAGAGCCGCGGATAGGCGGCACGCACCGCCGTCACCAGCGCCTCCACCACTTCGGGCTCGACCCGGTTGGACAGGTGCCGCGAATCCGCGACGCCGGCGAAGCCGCGCCAGCGATCGGAAATCTCCTTGTCCTTGGCGAGCGTGTTGGTGATGTGGGCGAACTGACGGATGTTCTCCTTGAACGTCGCCGCCAGCGCCTGCGCTGCCGCCTTGCGCCTGTCCTCGTTCCGGTCCTGAAGCAGATTGAGCGTCGGCTCGATCGCCAGCGACCGGGTGCCGACCTTGAAGCGCAGCCGCGCGATGGTCTCGTCGAACAGCCGGTTCCAGGCCGAATAGGCGGTCACCGATTTCTCGTGGAACAGCTGCTCGACCCGGTCCTCGAGCTGGTAGGGCTTGTCCTTGCGGATGTCCTCCAGCCACGGCCGGTAGTAGCCAAGCTCGGGATCGGCCATCGCCGCTTCGAGCTTGGCGTCGTCGAGCCGGTTCAGCTCCAGCACGAAGAACAACAGATGCGTCGACGCCCCGGTGAGGCGCTCCTGCACGTCGCCGTAGAATTTTCCGCGCGCGGGATCGACGGTATTCTGCGCATGGACCAGCCCGGCATAGGAGCCGAGCCGCCCGAACAGGTCGTCGAGCTGCTCGTAGCGCTTGACCGCGGTCGCAAGGTTCCTGCCGGCGTCGGGGCCTTCGGCCAGCGCCGCGAGCTTGCCCTTGAAATCCTCCTCGAAGGCGGCGCTGTAGCTGTCGGCGCGATCAAGGTCGCGCTTGATCGCGGGATCGTCGATCCCCGCATAGAGCGCGCTCAGGTCCCATTCCGGCAGGCGGCCGAGACCCTCGGCCTTGGCGCTTGCTTTGGCGACGGCGCGTCGGGAGTGTGCTGGCATCGGCTGAATCGTTGAATCGTTGCGGACATCGCGATCCGCTCCATGAGCCCAAGCCTTGTGGCAAAGCCATGGCCCGGCGGCCCGCGCATGGGACGCTCACCATATCGTGTCGGCCAATGGCCGGATCAACCACGATGCCGCAGGCGCTGCCCCCTACTTGCCGGTCTTGAGGCCGAGCGTCTTCGCCACCCGCGCGGCCTGCTCGGCCTGCTCCTTGAGCGTCTGCGCCAGCTCGGCCGGGCCGCCCGTGCGCACGGTCTGGCCGGTGGCGACCAGCCGCTTGGTGATCTCGGGCTCGGCCACCACCGCGATCACGTCGCGGGCGATGCGCTCGCGCAGGTCGCGCGCCATCGTGCGCGGACCGTAGAATCCCGCGGTGGTTTGCACGTTGAGGCCGGGATAGCCGGCCTCGTGGATGGTCTCGACGTCGGGCGCGTAGGGCGCGCGCTTGAGCAGGTTGAGCGCCAGGATTCGGATGCGGCCCGCGCCGGCGCCGCCGCGCACCACCGCGTAGGACGACAGCAGGAACTGGATCTGGCCGGCGCCGAGATCGGTCGCGGCCTGCACCACGTCCTTGTACGGCACGCGGGTCACGTCGAGTCCTTCGGTCTTCAGGAAATAGGCGAGCGTGAAGTCCGGCACGCCGGCGGCGCCGGCGGCGTTGAGCTTGCCGGGCTGCGCCTTGGCCAGCGCCACGAATTCCTTCAGCGAATTGATCTTCAGCGACGCCGGCGCGCTGGCCGCCAGCACGGTGTCGGTGACGCGCGCGATCGGCGCGAGGTCGCGTTCGAGATTGTAGGGCATTTTGTCGAGCGTGTAGGGATGCGCCATGAACGATGCGCTCGACGCATAGAGCAGGACGTGGTCGTCATTGGCGGAGATGAAGGCGTTGATCGCGAGCAGCCCGTCGGCGCCGGGACGGTTCTCGATCACGATCGGCCGGCCGCCCCAGCGCGCGGAGAGCTTCTCCGACATCAGCCGCGCGGCGACGTCGGTCGCGGTGCCGGCCCCGAACGGCAGGATGAAGCGGACGTTGCGTTGCGGCCAGGCCGCCGTTTCCGCCGACGCAGACGGCGCAAAGGCGCAGAGCGCGGCCAGCACGGTGCCCGCGGCTACGCCACAAACAATGCGGATATCGACCCTGATCATGGATGTCCCCTCCCTTGGCCACGCGCAGGCTCGCGACAGTTCAATGGAGAAGCCTGCCCTTGGCAATCCCCGGGAGGGCAGCCCCGGGAGGGCAGACGCCAGCCTTAACACCCCCTTAATCCCACTCGGTCACAGTGCCCCAAATCGGTACATCAGTCGGTAGGTGCGTCCATGGCCGAGCGGATTCTCATCGTCGACGACGACCCCGTTCAGCGCCGTCTCCTCGAAAGCATGGTCAGGCGCGCCGGCTATGACGTCGTCATCGCCGAGGGCGGCGACGCCGCGGCCGCGCTATTGACCGGGGCCGACGCCGCCTCGATCGACGCCGTCGTGCTCGACCTCGTGATGCCCGATCTCGACGGGCTTGGCGTGCTCGGCCGCATCCGCGATGCCGGGCTCGCGATCCCGGTGATCGTGCAGACCGCGCATGGCGGGATCGACAATGTGGTGTCGGCCATGCGCGCGGGCGCCACCGATTTCGTGGTCAAGCCGGTGGGCGCCGAGCGGCTGGAGGTGAGCCTGCGCAACGCGCTCGCCACCCGCGCATTGGAGAGCGAAATCCAGCGGCTCAAGCGCAGTCGCGCCGGCACGCTCACCTTCAAGGACATCATCACCCGCAGCCCGCGCATGCACGTGGTGCTGCGGCAGGCCGAGAAGGCGGCCGCCTCCGCCATCCCGGTGCTGATCGAAGGCCGCTCCGGCGTCGGCAAGGAACTGATCGCACGCGCCATCCACGGCACCGGCGAGCGCCGCTCCAAGCCCTTCGTTGCCGTGAACTGCGGTGCGATCCCGGACAACCTCGTGGAGTCGATCCTGTTCGGCCACGAGAAGGGCGCCTTCACCGGTGCGACAGAGCGCCATACCGGCAAGTTCGTCGAAGCCCATGGCGGCACGCTGTTCCTCGACGAAGTGGGCGAGCTGCCGCTGGCGGCGCAGGTCAAGCTCTTGCGCGCGATCCAGGAAGGCGAGGTCGAGCCGGTCGGCGCGCGCAAGCCGGTCAAGGTCGACGTACGGCTGATTTCGGCCACCAACCGCAACCTGATCTCCGACGTGAAGGACGGCCGTTTCCGCGAGGATCTGTTCTACCGGCTGCACGTCTACCCCATTTCCGTGCCGGCGCTGGCCGAGCGCCCGGAGGATATTCCCGATCTCGCGCGCCACTTCCTGGCGCGCTTCGCCGCCGAGGAAGGCAAGCGCATCCGCCGCCTGGATAGCGCCGCGCTCGCGCTGCTGTCGCACTACCACTGGCCGGGGAACGTCCGTCAGCTCGAGAACGCGGTGTTCCGCGCCGTGGTCCTGGCCGAGGGCGACGAGGTCGGCGCCGCCGACTTCCCGCAGATCGTCGCGCTGGCCGAGCGTCAGCCCCCGACACAACCGGCCATGACACCGGTCCCGGGGGAGCAGCCGTCCGCAACCGCCGCGCCAGCCGTGCCGGACGATGACCGCGCATCAAGTGGTAGCATCGCACCGCTCCAACTGGAGCCGGGAGCCGCACTGGCGCTCCTCGACGGCCACGGCGAGGTCCGCCCGCTCGAGGATATCGAGGCGGACGTGATCCGATTCGCCGTGTCGCACTATCGGGGGCAGATGTCCGAGGTCGCCCGGCGGCTCCAGATCGGCCGCTCGACGCTCTATCGCAAGCTCGACGCGCTCGGCTTGCAGCAGCGCCTGCCCGAAAACGACACAGATTCCGTTGTTGCCGGGTAACACGCCCTGGAAAATCGACAGTCATCCGCGCCATCCACCGCGCCTTATTGTTGCGCGGCCGGGGGTTTTAGAGTCTGTTCGGATCGGATGGGCGCCGGGTGGATTGATCAAAGCGGGACGCCGCTGGGCCGGCGATTCCGTTGGACACTGGGAGATTTTTCGATGCGCGGCCTTCGGTTTGACCGCTTGTTGAGTGGCGCAGCCCTGGCGTTTCCCCTGTCGGTGGCACTGACGGTTGCCGCTGCCCAGGCCAATCCGGAAACGCCCGCCGCCGTCGACAGCGCGGTCCCGATGCCGAACGCGGCTACGCTGGCGCCGCCGACCGCGGCCGACGTTGCCGCACCATCCGCATCCGACAGCCCGTCCGCCCCGGCGGCAACGCCGTCCACGACCGAAGGGGCGCCGGCGGAACCCGCCACCACCGCGACAGCCACCCCCTCTGCCGAACCGGCTCCGGAACCCGCCGCGGCTCCGGCCGTCGAGCCTGCGCCCGCCGCAGCGCCCGCGACCGAGCGCGCGTCCGCACCCGCAGCCGCGCCCGCCGCCGAGACCGCATCGGCGCCCGCCGAATCGCCGGCCGTCGATCCGCTGGCGGCGCTCGACCCGGCCGACCGTCCGATTGCCGAGCGGATGCGCGACCTTCTGCCGAAGGCAGACCGCACCTTCTCCAGCCGCAAGGAGCGCCAGGCGGTCGAGGCGTTCTACCAGAACCGCAACCACGCGCCGCTGTGGCTGGAGCGCGGCGCCATGAATGCGCGCGCCAAGGCGGCTGCGACCCGCATCCAGGCGTCGATCGCCGACGGGCTGATCCCGACCGAATACCGGATCCCGGACCTGTCATCGGGGTCGCCCGAAGCCCTGGCGGAAGCGGAGCTGCGCTTCACGGCGGTGGTGATCACCTTCACGCGCCATCTGCAGGCCGGCCGCTTCCCGTTCCAGCGCATGGGCGGCGAGATCATGTATCCGCAGCAGCCGCCGGACGTGACCGCGGCGCTGACCAAGCTCGCCGACGCCCCCGACGTCGCCGCGGCGATCAACTCCTTCGAGCCGCCGCAGCCCGGCTATCGCGCGCTGAAGGCCAAGCTCGCCGAGCTGCGCGGCGCGACCGGCGAAGAGTCGAAGGTGGTGCGCATCCCGGACGGGCCAACGCTGCGGCCCGGCATGGAGGACGCGCGCGTGCCGCTGCTGCGCCAGCGGCTCAAGGTCGAGGGCGACGAGACCAGCCTGCGCTACGACGACGCGCTGGTGGCTGCCGTCAGGGCCTATCAGAAGTCCAACCGCATGAATGCGGACGGCCTGGTCGGACCGACGACGCTGCGCAGCCTCAACGCAGCGTCGGCCCCACGCCGCGCCGACGTGATCGAAACGATCATGGCCAACATGGAACGCTGGCGCTGGCTGCCGCGCGATCTCGGCGACGCTCACGTGATGCTGAACATCCCGAACTACATGCTGCGGGTCATGAACAATGGCAACGAGGTGTGGACCACCCGGGTGGTGGTCGGCAAGCCGACCACGGCGACGCCGCAGCTCACCGAGACGATGAAGTTCATCACCATCAATCCCACCTGGAACGTGCCGCCGTCGATCGTGCGCAACGAATACCTGCCGGCGCTGGCGCAGGACCCGAATGTGCTGGCACGCATGGGGTTGAAGGTCGTCAACAACCGCGACGGCTCGGTCCACATCTACCAGCCGCCCGGAGACAACAACGCGCTCGGGCGCCTGCGCTTCAACTTCCCGAATCCGTTCCTGGTGTATCAGCACGATACGCCGGACAAGCACCTGTTCGCCCATGACCGGCGGGCTTACAGCCACGGCTGCATGCGCGTGCAGGACCCGGTGAAATACGCCGAGGTGCTGCTGTCGATCGCGCTGCCGCAGAGCGGCTACACCCAGCAGCGCATCCGCTCGCTGTACGGACCGGCCGAGCACAACATCCAGTTCCCGAAGCCGATACCGGTGCACATCGTCTACCACACCGCCTTTGTCGACGACGCCGGCGAACTCCAGGTGCGCCCGGACATCTACAACATCGACGCCAGGACCAAGACCCTGATGCGGAGCGAGCGCGGCGTCGTGGAGCCGATCCAGGACCGCGCGCCGATCAGGCCCGCGCCGGCGACGGTGCAGCGTCCGCGCGCGCCGGAGCGCACGGTCGGCTTCTTCGAATCGCTGTTCGGCGGCGGCACCCAGCAGCAGGCGCCGGCGCAGAAAGGACAGCGCGCCCAGGCGAAGAACCAGCCGCAGCAGCGGCCGCTGTGGGGGCCGTTCGGAGCCAACTGAGCGGGCCCAATCGATTCGCGGGCTGACGGGCGTTATCTACAGTCGCGCCCGTTAACCAACTGCCCTGTCACCAGGGTTACTGCGGCCAGATTTCGCCACAGTCCCCTTCTATCCCTATTGCATCGGGGGGGACGGGGGTCCTTCGCGCAGGGGGTCAAGCCTAACCGCTTACTGCGCATTAACCCATCCCCATTAAGACTGCGTTCACCATGTTCGCCGCAGCGATGCGTTGCGGCGGGCAGCGATGTACAACTTATTGGCGAGATGGCTGGTGCCAGTCCGTAGCGCGCGCACGCTTCCGACTCTGCCAAAGGCCCTCCGGGCCGTCACTTGCGGCGGTGCCGCCGCCCTGGCCGTGCTGTTCGGCGTCGATTCGCTCCAGAACGCCACCGCCAACGGCGATACCCGGACGATTTCCTTCCATCACATCCACCTGCGCGAAGACACCACCATCACCTACAAGGTGAACGGCCGTTACGACCCGGCCGCAATGCAAAAGATCAATCATGCGCTGCGCGACTGGCGGACCGGTCAGCCGACCAATATGGACCCGCACCTGATTGATGCGCTGTGGGAGGTCTACCGGGCGGTCGGCGCCCAGGAGCCGATCCACGTGATCGGCGGCTACCGTTCGCCCGCCACCAACGCCATGCTGCGCCGCCGCTCCTCCGGGGTCGCGCGCCACAGCCAGCACATGCACGGCAAGGCGATCGACTTCTACATCCCGGACGTCGAACTGTCCGCGATCCGCGAGGCCGGCCTGCGCCTCCGGCGCGGCGGCGTCGGCTTCTACCCGAGCTCCGGCGCGCCCTTCGTGCATCTCGACGTCGGCAGCGTTCGCCACTGGCCGCGGCTGCCCGAGGCGCAACTGGCGCGCATCCTGTCCAAGGGCCCGCTGACCCAGATGGCCAAGGCGCCGGCCAAGGCGGTTGCCGTCGCCTCCCGCACCGCCGTGCAGGACGAGGACGCCGAGGTCACGAGAGCCGCTCCGCGTTCGCGCACGGCACGCACGGAGGCTGCTCGGCCTGAGACCCCGGCCGTGGTTGCCGCCGCGATCCCGCTGCCGAAGGCGCGGCCGGCGGCGCCGCCTGAGCCGTCCGAACAGGCGGGCGGCTTCGCCCTGGCCTCGGCTTCGTCCCAGGTCGTTTCCCAGCCGATCCGCCCGTCGCGCCCGGCCCAGGCTGCGAGCCTGGTCGCGCAGGGCAACGGATCGGCGAACGACGTCATCAACGAGCGGGGCTACTGGCAGGGCCTCGTGGAGATCGACCGGCCGACCCCGCCGGCCGACATTCCGAATGCCCGCGTCGCCTCCGCCGAAAACCCGATCACCGGCAGCGTCGCGACACCGTGGCCGATGCCGAACCGGCGGCCGGCCGGCGGCGAGACCCTGGCCTATGCGCCGCCCAGCCAGCCGGTCGAGACCCAGCCGGGCGCAGCCTCGCGCGTACGCTATATCGGCAAGGCGACGACTGCGAAGGCCGATACCACGCCGGTCGCCAGAACCACGCGGCAGACCGCCAAGCGACCGCCCGCCCGCGTGCCGACGGCCAGGATCGGCGAGCGCTACAACAATCCGTGGATGCGCGCGATGATGGTGGCGCCGAACGCGCAGTCGTTCATGAGCACGTCGCTCTATGGTGCGCCCGATCCCTACGCCCTGCGCGAGCACATGCACAAGCCGATGGCGACGGTGATGATGACGTTCTCCGACGATCCCTATCTCGGCATGACTTCCGATCAGTTCCGCGGCAACGCGGTGGTGTTCGTCGCGACCGTGACGTTCCGGCAGCGCACCGCGGCGCTGCGTTAGCGCCAGTCGATCCGACCCGTCACGCTCCAGTCTAATTCAACATTCCGAGCGCGTGCATGTAGGTCTCCAGAATGGCCTCATGCTCCTTGCGCTCGTCGGCGTCCTGCTTGCGCATCCGGACGATGGTGCGCAGCGCCTTCACGTCGAAACCGGTCGCCTTGGCCTCGGCGTAGACGTCGCGGATGTCGTCCGCGAGCGCCTTCTTCTCCTCCTCCAGCCGCTCGATGCGCTCCACGAAGGCCTTGAGATGGTCCTTCGCGAAACGGGTCTCGGGCTGGTCGTCCTGCCTGGCAGCAGCAGCGCCGGTCGTCATCGATGACTCCTCCATTCACGCAACCACGCAACGATTGCGCATCAAGGAGGACCGGGATTCGGCCGTTGCGGTCAAGGCCGCGGGCGCGTCATCCACAGCGCGCGCCCGGGCGGTGGACAATTCAATGCTTCTGGCTTGCTTTCTCGAAAGCCGCCTTCTGTTCGGCGGTGGCTTCCCGCTGGTACTTCGCCTTCCACTCCTCGAACGGCATGCCGTAGATCGCCTCGCGGCTGGCGTCCTTGCTCATCGGCACGCCCTTGGCGTCGGCGGCTTCCTTCATCCAGTTGGACAGGCAGTTGCGGCAGAAGCCGGCGAGATTCATCATGTCGATGTTCTGCACGTCGGTGCGCGTACGCAGATGCTCGACCAGGCGCCGGAAGGCGGCAGCCTCGAGCTCGGTGCGGGTCTTGTCGTCCATGGCAGGCTCCTCGCGTCGATTTTGCAAAGATAGCGACGGGGCTGTGCCTTTGCCATAGAGCGGCGGCGGGCACCGTCACTTGGCCGCGACGCCGGAGGCCTTGACCACCTTGCTCCATTGTTCGGTTTCGGCAGCGATGCGCGCGGTCAATTGCGCCGGGGAGGCAGGGTCCGGCGTACCGCCGAGGTCGACCAGCCGCGCCTTGATCTTCTGATCGGCGAGGCCGGCATTGATCTCGCGATTGAGACGCTCGACGATCGCCGCCGGCGTCGCCTTCGGCGCACCGACCCCGATCCAGGTCAGCACTTCGAATCCGGGCACGGTCTCGGCGATGGCGGGCAGGTCCGGCAGCGGCGCGAAGCGCTTCGCGCCGGTCACCCCGAGCGCCCGCACCTTGCCCTTCTGCAGGTGCGGCAGCAGGCCCACCGTCGAGGTGAAGTAGACCTGCAACTGCCCCGACATCAGGTCGATCATCACCGGGCCGGTCCCGCGATACGGCACGTGCTGCATGGCAGTGCCGGTCCGCGCCATGAACAGCTCACCCGACAGATGCGACGACGTGCCGTTGCCGGACGAGCCGAAGCTGAGCTTGCCCGGGTTGGCCTTCATGTGGGCGATCAGCTCCGCCACCGATTGCACCGGCAGCGACGGGTGGACCAGCAGAACGTTCGGCGCCTGCGAGATGCCGGCAATCGGCGCGATGTCGCGGATGAAGTTGAACGGCGCCTTCGGGTAGAGCGCCGTGTTCATGGCATTGAAATGCCCGATGCTGAGGAGCGTGTAGCCGTCCGGCGCCGCGCCCGCCACTGCCTGGGTCGCGAGATTGCCGCCGGCGCCGGGGCGCGACTCGACCACGAACGGCTGGCCGAGCTTCTCCGCCAAGTGCTGGCCCATGAAACGGGCCACGATGTCGACCGGTCCGCCGGCGGCGAAGCCGACCATCCAGCGCACCGGCCGGCTGGGATAATCCTGCGCGGCGGCGCGGCCGGGCCCGGCCATCGAGACCAGGCACGCCGCGGAAGATGCCAGTACGGCGCGTCGTGTGTGCATGGCTGCTCTCCTGACCGAAGCCATGTAGCAGCCGCCGCAACTCCTAGGCCAGCGCCGCCTTGACGCGGGCCGGCGTGAACGGCAGGTCGCGCACCGGCTTCCCGGTCAATGTCAGGAACGCATTGGCGATCGCCGGCGCGGTCCCGCCGATCGCAAGCTCGCCGACCGGCAGCGGGATGTCGCCCGAGCGGACGACCTCCACCTTGATCTCCGGCGTCTCCGACAGACGCAGAATCTCGTAGTCGTGGTAGTTCGACTGCTCGACCTGGCCGTTCTTCAACGTGATGCGTTCCTTGAGCGCCGCGCTGAGGCTGTAGATCAGGGAACCCTCCACCTGCGCTTCCACATTGCGTGGCTGCAAGGGGAGGCCGACATCGGCGACGCACCAGAGGTTATGGCACCGGATGACGCCGCTCGCCCGGTCGACGGAGATTTCCGCGACCGTGCCGGTCATCGAGAAGCCGACCGGCGGCAGCCCGAGCTTGGAGAACGCGATGCCGAGCGCCCGGCCCTCGCGCTTGCGCGTCCAGTCGGCGAGTTGCGCCACCCGCTCCACCACCTTCCTGGCGCGCGGATCCTTCAGCAGCGCCAACCGGTATTCGAGCGGGTCGCGGCCGGCATTGCGCGCCAGCTCGTCGATCATCGCCTCGTTGGCGAGGTTGGTGTAGCCCGCGCCGATGCCACGCCAGGCCGCCACGCGCGCCCCGCGATCCTCGTAGATGTGCTCGGCGAGGTGCGCCGGCACGTCGTAGAACGGCATATCGGCGCTGTAGATCGTGATCAGGTCGATGCCCTTGTCGGCGTCGAGCCGCGCCTGCCCGTAGAGGTAGGGCGCGACCGGCTCGGCCGCGAGACGATGCCGCCAGCCGACGACCTTGCCGTTGGCATCGACGCCGACATCCACCTTCTGCGCCGTCAGCGGCCGGAACCGGCCGGACTGCACGTCGTCCTCGCGGGTCTGCACGAGCTTGACCGGCTTGCCGACCGCCTTGGAGAGCTGCACGGCGCCGATGACGTATTCGATATAGGCGCGCCGGCCGTAGCCGCCGCCCATCTGCAAGGTGTGGAATTTCACCTTGTCCGGCGCGACGCCTGCGATCTTGGAGGCCTCGGCGACCGACCGCGTCGGCCACTGCGTGCCGGCCCAGACCTCGACGCCGTCCTTGGTCACCGAGGCGGTGCAGGACAGCGGCTCCATCTGCGCGTGATAGACGCAGTCGCTGGTGAACTCGGCCGAGATGACCTTCGCCGCGCCCGCGATGGCGGCAACCGCGTCGCCGGTGCGGCGAACGGGAACGCCCTTCTTGTTCAGATCGCGCACATCGGCGAGATACTCCTGCCGGTCCTTTTCGGTGTTGATCCTGGCGCCTTTGGCTTCGCGCCATTGCGCCTTCAATGCACGGCGCGCCGCGAACACGCCTTCGACCGTATTGCCGACAATGCCGACGCCGTAGTCTAGGGCGATGGCGTCGACGATCCCCGGCATCTTCCTGATCTCGTCGCCATTGAACGAGGTGGGGCCCGATCCCCGCACCGGCGCGCGCGCAATGATGCCGTAGACCATGCCCGGCACCTGCACGTCGCTCGCGTACATCAGGCGGCCGGAGGACTTCTCGGCCATGTCGATACGCGGCACGTCGTTGCCGAGCAGGCGGAACTGCTTCACCGGCTTGAGATCGGCGGGCGTGATCGCGGGCAGCTGCTCCGGTGCCGCCGCGAAGCCCGCGATCTCACCATAGCTCAGCTTGCGCCCGGAGGCGGCGTGCACGACCACGCTTGGCTGCGTGGTCAGTTCGGCCACCGGCACCTTCCAGCGCTGCGCGGCGGCGTCCAGCAGGACGCGGCGCGCCTGAGCGCCCGCGATGCGAAGCGGCATCCAGTAGCCTCGGGTCGTCAGGCTCGCGACCTGGTACTGGCCCTTGAAGATCGGATGGGCGTAGGCCGGCGCCACCGGCGCCTGCGCCACCTTGACCTTCGACCAGTCGGCATCGAGCTCCTCGGCGATGATCAGCGGCAGCACCGTGTTGACGCCCTGCCCCATCTCCGGGGCCGGCATCATGATGGTGATGGTTCCGTCGGCGGCGATGGTGACATAGGCGTTGAGCCTGCCCGTCGCCTGCGCCAACGCATTGGAGCCGCCGAACATCGTCGGCGCGAGCGCAAAGGCGAACGACAACCCGGCGGAGCCGGCCAGCATCTGGCGGCGGCTCAGCGAACGTGGCGCGCGATTGTGGGTGCTGGTCATGTCACGCTCCCCGCGCTGCGCGCTCGATGGCGCGAACGATCCGCGGATAGGTTCCGCAGCGGCACAGATTGCCATCCATGTGCTGCACGATCTGCTGGCGCGTCGGCTTTCCGTTCTTCGCCAGCAATTCGGCGGCCTGCATGATCTGTCCGGACTGGCAGTAGCCGCATTGCGGCACCTGCTCGGCGACCCAGGCGCGTTGCAGCGGGTGGTCGCCCTTGGGCGCGAGCCCTTCGATGGTGGTGATGCGCTTGCCCGCGGCCTGCGCGGCCGTGACCTGGCAGGAGCGCATCGCCTGGCCGTCCACGTGCACGGTGCAGGCACCGCACAGGCCGGTACCGCAGCCGTATTTGGTGCCGGTGAGTTTCAGGTGCTCGCGCACGACCCAGAGCAACGGCGTGTCGGGCGCGACGTCGACGCTGGCCTTGCGGCCATTCACAGTAAAAGCGATTGCCGCCATGGTGTCCTCCCTCGCGGACGATCGGTATTCGTTCTTGGAATGACTCTATTGTACTATTGCGCCGGGAACAACGGCGCCGACCGTAACGACAACGAGTTTCATCGTGACAAAACCGGGCCGTGAATTCCTGGAAGACTTGTTCCATGCCGCGGTTGCAGCCGCGCACCCGCGGAATTGCCTGCCGCCGCATTTGCCGCAAGCACCGCGGTCCGGCCGACTGATCGTGCTCGCCGCCGGCAAGGCGGCGGGCGCCATGGCCGAGATTGCGGAAGCCCGCTACGACCTGCCGGCCGGCCGTATCGCGGGGCTTGCAGTCACGCGGCACGGCTATGCGCGGCCGACCCGGCACATCCGCATGGTCGAAGCCGGCCATCCCGTGCCCGACGCACCGGGACTTGCGGCAACCGAGGATACGCTCGCGCTCGCCGACGCCGCCGGTCCGGACGATCTCGTGCTGGTGCTGTTGTCCGGCGGCGCCTCCGCCAACTGGATTGCACCCGCCGTCGGCGTTTCGCTTGCGGAGAAACAGGCGCTGACGCGTGCGCTGCTGAAGTCCGGTGCGGCGATCGACGCAATCAACGCCGTGCGCAAGCACGTTTCGCGCATCAAGGGCGGGCGGCTCGCCGAGCGGATCGCCCCGGCGCGATCGGTGACGATTGCAATCTCCGACGTGCCCGGCGACGACCCGGCGGTGATCGGGTCGGGGCCGACCGTCCCCGATCCGACCACGCTCGCGGACGCGCGCGCCGTCGTGGCGCGCCACCGGCTTGACCTGCCGCCCTCGATTGCGCGCGCGCTGGCGGACCCCGCCAACGAAACGCCGAAGCCCGGCGCGCCGGTCTTTGCCGAGGCCTCGTTCATCATGGCCGCGCGCCCCTCCGAGGTCTTCGCCGGCATCGAGGCGAGCGTGCGCGCGGCCGGCTACGATTGCATCACGCTCGGCACGGCGCTCGAAGGCGAGGCGCGCAGCGTCGCCGCCGAGCACGCAAAACTTGCACGCGCATTGCGGGCGCAGCGCCGCCGCGCCGTGATCCTGTCGGGCGGCGAACTGACGGTCACCCTGCGCGGCGGCGGGCGCGGCGGTCCGAACCAGGAATACCTGCTGGCGCTCGCGCAGGCGCTGGACGGCACGGACGGGATCGCGGCCCTGGCCGCCGATACCGACGGAACCGACGGCGGCGGCGGGCGGATCGACGACCCGGCCGGCGCCTTCATCGACCCGTCAACGGTTAACAGGGCGCGCGCGCTCGGTCTCGATCCGGCCGCTTTTCTGAAGGACAATAATTCGACCGAATTCTTCGACAGACTTGGTGATCTTTTGACCCCCGGTCCGACCTGCACCAATGTCAACGACTTCCGGGCCATCCTCGTTGACAGGCCCTGAACCTTCACGCGATCTTCATGCCGTGGCAGTAAAGGGTGCAATGATCGCCGCCTGGATGAATTGGAACCCGAACGGCGTGCGCGCGACCGGCATCCTGCTGGCGGGCGCCGTCGTGCTCATGGCCGATGCGGCAGCCGCCGATTTCCGCATCTGCAACAACACCGGTAGCCGCGTGGGCGTCGCCATCGGCTACAAGGACACCGAGCACTGGACCACCGAGGGCTGGTGGAATCTGTCGGCACGGACCTGCGAGACCATCCTGCGCGGTCCCCTGGTCGCGCGCTACTACTACGTCTACGCGGTCGACTACGACCGCGCCGGCGAGTGGGCCGGCCGCGCCTTCATGTGCACACGCGAGAAGGAATTCACCATCCGCGGCACCGAGGACTGCCTGGCGCGCGGCTACGACCGCACCGGCTTCTTCGAAGTCGACACCGGCGAGCAGCCGTCCTGGACGGTGCAGCTCACCGATTCCGCCGATCAGGCGCCGCAGCAGCCGCTGCAATCGCGCGTGCCGCTGTTGACGGCGCCGGCGACCACCGGGCGGCAGAACGTGGCGCCGACGACACCGCCACGCAGGAACTGATGCGACGCCTGCGCCGCACCAAGATCGTCGCCACTCTCGGTCCTTCATCTTCCGAGCGTAACACGATCGCGGCGCTGTTCCGTGCCGGCGCAGACGTGTTCCGCATCAACATGAGCCACACCTCGCACGAGCGCATGCGCGAGCTTGTGGCCACTATTCGCGCAATCGAAACCGAATGCGAGCGGCCGATCGGGATCCTGGTCGATCTCCAGGGGCCGAAGCTGCGGGTCGGCCAGTTCGAGGCCGGTGCCGCCGCGCTGGCGCAGGGCGACACCTTCACCCTCGACGCCGACCCGGCGCCGGGCGATGCCACGCGCGTGCAACTTCCGCATCCCGAGATCTTCGAAGCGATCGAGCCCGGCCATTCGCTCCTGCTCGACGACGGCAAGGTCCGCCTGACGGCAACCGACGTCGCGGCCGATCGCATCGTGACGCGGGTCGAGGTCGGCGGCAGCCTGTCGAACCGCAAGGGCGTGAGCCTGCCCGACACCACCATCGGATTCTCCGCGCTGGCGGCCAAGGACCGCTCCGATCTCGAGGCCGCCCTCGATGCCGGTATCGACTGGGTGGCGCTCTCGTTCATCCAGCGGCCCGACGACATCGCCGAGGCCAAGAAGATCACGCGCGGGCGCGCCTCGGTCATGGCCAAGATCGAGAAGCCGCAAGCGGTGAACCGGCTCGACGACATCCTGGACATCGCCGATGCGCTGATGGTTGCGCGCGGCGACCTTGGCGTCGAGATGCCGCTCGAAAAGGTGCCGGGGATTCAGAAGTTCATGACCCGCACCGCGCGGCGCGCCGGCAAGCCCGTCGTGGTCGCGACCCAGATGCTGGAATCGATGATCAACGCGCCGGTGCCGACGCGCGCCGAGGTCTCCGACGTCGCCACCGCCATCTTCGAGGGCGCCGACGCCGTGATGCTGTCGGCGGAATCGGCGGCCGGAAAATATCCGGTCGAGGCGGTTGCAACCATGAACCGCATCGCCGAGGAGGTCGAGAAGGACCGGCTGCACCCCTCCATCATCCAGGCGCAGCGCGCCGATCCGGAGGCGACCGGCGCCGATGCCATCGCGGCGGCGGCGCGCCAGATCGCCGAGACGCTCGAACTGTCGGCCGTCATCTGCTGGACCTCGTCCGGATCGACCGCGCTGCGGGTCGCGCGCGAGCGGCCGCGTCCGCCGATCGTCGCGATCTCGCCCAATGTCGCCACCGCGCGCCGGCTGTCGGTGGCCTGGGGCGTGCACTGCATCGTCGCCGAGGATGCCCGCGACCAGGACGACATGGTGGAGCGCGCCTGCCGGCTCGCCTTCAAGGACGGATTCGCGCGCGCCGGGCAGCGCGTGATCGTGGTGGCGGGCGTGCCGCTCGGCACGCCGGGCGCCACCAACATGCTGCGCATCGCGTTCGTCGGCGCCGAGGCCGCACGCGCCGTGTAGCGCAGCTTTCCATCATTCCGGGCGACCCGGGCGGGCCGCAGCGGGACCTCATGATCAGTCGTGGCTGTGGTTTCGGGCTCGCCGCTGTGCGGCGCCCCGGAATGGGCCTTCAGATCGGGCGGCCTTCGACCGTTTCGGTGAGTTTCTTGATCAGGTCGGGAATGCGCTCCATCAGCGGGTAGAGCGCGGCAGCACGGCGGAACGCCGCCAGCGCGCGCGGTTCGTCGCCGATGTCGTTGAGGATCATGCCGAGGCCGGCCCAGGCGCCGAAGTGGCGCGGCTCGCGTTGCAGCACCGCGCGCAGGTCCGCCATCGCCGACACGTAGTCGCGCTTGTGGAAGTGAAGCGTGGCACGCCGGTTCCAGGCCTCGATGAAGTCGGGCTGGATGTCGATGATGGCGGTGAGGAGCTTGATCGCAAGATCGAGGTCCTTGCCCTCGGTCGCCGTCCGCACCCGCGTCATCAGCAGGGCGGCGGTGTCGCCGCCGCCGGCCGCCCAGGTCGCCCAGATGCGGTTCTCGATGAATTTTGCGCTCTCCGCGGTCGGCGCGGCCTTGAGCGCGGCAAACAGGCGGTCGAGATTCTGCGCGGGGTCGCCGCGCTGCGGGCGCGGCAGGTCGCGCGGCGGCTCCACCGGCTGCGGCGGCGCGACGCCGGGCGGCGGTTGCAGCTCCGGGCCCTGCGCGGCCGACGGCACGGCGAATCCCACCGCCAGCGCAATGAGCGCGAAGCGAAGGTGGCGATGGAATCGCTGCGACATGGGGCTGAATCTAGCGCCTCGGCCGGGCGCAGCAAAGCCTCCGATCAAGGCGGCGTGACGGCAGACGCGTCAGCCCTGGCGCGCCTTGAAGCGGCGGTTGGTCTTGTTGATGACGTAGACCCGGCCTTTGCGGCGGACCAGGCGGTTGTTGCGGTGACGGCCGCGCAGCGACTTCAGGGAATTGCGGACTTTCATGGACGTGGCTCCGGTCGTCTGCGCGCGGCGCGCTGCGGTCGAGGTGTGGCGGTTACTTAGAAGCGCGGCGGCGGCAGGTCAATTGCGCCGGGGCCGGTCCCGTATCCGGCGGTTTGGCGTCAAATCGTGGCGCCGGATTGTGACCTGGCCGCCACAGCGGCGCACCATGTTCAATCGGCGGCCCGACGGCAATTGACAGACCCCAATCGTGTAACATTATAACAGAATACAATGTTATAACATATCGTCGTTGGCGTTTTGGGGGGTTGGTCCATGGTGCGGGGTCGGGGGCGAGGCGTTCTGTTGCGTGGGGTGGCTGTTTCAAGCCTTCTGACCATCGACGGTGCAGCGGTCGCGCAAACCCAGCTGCCGGAAATCGTGGTGAGCGCGCCCAGCCCGATCGTGCGGACCCGACCGCGCCCAGCCGACCCGGCCGTGGCTGCTCCGGCAGCGCCGGAGGCACCGCCGCTCCCGGCCGAGCCGTCGCCGGGCTGGCTGCCCATTGTCGCCGACCAGTTCGCGACCGTGACCGTGGTGACACGGGAAGACCTTCAGCGGACGCCCGGCGGGACGCTGGGTGACGTGCTGTTTGCGCGACCGGGCATCACGGGATCGAGCTTTGCACCGGGCGCGTCGAGCCGCCCGGTCGTGCGCGGATTCGACAGCTACCGGGTCCGCATCCAGGAGAACGGGATCGGGGCAAGCGGCGTGTCCGACCTCGCCGAAGATCATGCCGTGCCGTTCGACCCGCTGGCGGCGGAACGCATCGAGGTGGTACGCGGTCCGGCCACGCTGCGCTGGGGCTCGCAGGCCATCGGCGGCGTCGTCAATGCCAGCAACAACCGCATTCCGGATGCCCTGCCCTGCCCGCCGCAGGCGTCGCCCGATGCCCTTCCCATCAAGGCCATCGGCCCCATCGCGATGGCGGGGCCGTGCCTGCGCTACGAGACCCGCGGTGCAGCCACCTCGGTCGACAACGGCGTCGACGGTGCCGTCCTCCTTGACATCGGCGCCGGCAATTTTGCCTTGCACGCCGACGCGTTCGGACGCACCGGCGACGACTACCGCATCCCGCGCTATCCCTATCTGCCGCCGCGCGACCAGACGCTGCCGTTCAACGGCCGGCAGCCGAACTCGGCGCAACGATCCGACGGCCAGTCGGTCGGCGGCTCCTACGTCTTCGCGCAGGGGTTTGTGGGCGTCGCGCTGTCGCGGCACGCCGCCTTCTACCGCGTTCCCGGCCTCGAATCGGCGGAAACCAATACCCGCATCAATATGGAGCAGACCAAGGTCACGAGCCGCGGCGAATTTCGTCCGCGGGCGGGCGGCATCGACGCAATCCGGTTCTGGCTCGGCCACGTCGACTACTGGCACCACGAGCTGGCCAACGAGGGCGGCTTCGACGGCATCCAGCAGACCTTCACCAACAAGGAGCAGGAAGGCCGTGTCGAGGTGCAGATGCTGCCCTTGAACCTGCGTTTTGCGATGCTGACGACGGCGCTGGGCGTGCAGGGCATGCACCAGCGGCTGACGGCACCGGGAGTCGAAGGAGGCCTGTTCGAGCCCAACAAGACCACCAGCGTCGCCGGCTTCCTGTTCAACGAATTCCGCTTCACCGACACCTTGCGCGCGCAGGTCGCCGGCCGCATCGAGCAGGTCAACGTCACAGGCGCCGTGCCCGACGTGTTCGTCGACCCGACGGTCAATATCGCGCGCGACCGCCGCTTCGCCCCGAAGAGCGCAGCGATCGGCGTCCTGAAGGACCTGCCGGGGGACCTCGTGGGCAGCGTGACCGCGCAATACGTCGAACGCGCGCCGCGGGCGCCGGAGCTCCTGTCGCGCGGCGTCCACGAGGCGACCGAGACCTTCGACATCGGCAATCCCAACCTGCGCATCGAGGCGGCCAGGACCGTGGAAGTCGGCATCCGCCGCCCGCGCGGTCCGATCCGCTTCGAAGCGACCGCCTACTACACACGATATTCGGGCTTCATCTTCCGCAATCTGACCGGCGAGACCTGCGACGAAACGATCGATACCTGCACCGGCGCGCCGTTCTTCGGCGCCGGCGGCGACCTCAACCAGGCGGTCTATGCCCAGCGCGACGCGACCTTCCGCGGCGGCGAGCTCCAGGCTCAGCTCGACGTGGCACCGCTGTGGGGAGGCACCTTCGGCGTCGACGGCCAGTACGACATCGTGCGCGCCACGTTCAGCGGCGGCAGCAATGTGCCGCGCATCCCGCCGCAGCGCGTCGGCGGCGGCGCGTTCTGGCGCGACGGCAGGCTGTTCGCGCGCGTCGGATTGCTGCACGCCTTCGCCCAGAACAACGTCGCCCCCACCGAGACGGCGACCGACGGCTACAATCTGCTCAAGGCCGAGCTGACCTACACCAAGCGACTGCGTCCCACCGATTTCGGGTGGCGCGAGATCACGTTCGGCGTGGTCGGCAACAACCTGCTCGACGACGACATCCACAATCACGTGTCGTTCCGGAAGGACGAGGTGCTGATGCCGGGCCGCAGCGTGCGGCTGTTCGCGACGCTGAAGAATTAGCGGCCGACGAAGGCGGGCACCGCGCCAAGCCATGGTGTGCCGGCCAGCATGAGTGCGACCGTCATCACGACGTAGCCGCCGGCGGGTGCATCGGCGACCGGCTCCAGCGGATAGCTGCCGATGCAGCTCTCGGACATCATGTTGTGCAGGCCGGCCCCGGGCAGTTGCGACAGCCCGGCGGAAAGCTGCGCCTCCAGGGGGCTGCCAGGCGAGAGCGATGCCGCCGCATCGGCCAGCCAGGCATCGGCCTCCGCAAAGGCGCGCTGTGCCGTGTCGTCGCGCGCAAAGCTGCGGATGCGCCGCACCCAGCAGCCCTTGTAGGCCACCGAGGCGCGCACCGCGAAGCGGCGACCGAGCGGCATCGAGCCCGCGACGCGGATCATGCGCCGGTCGGCGTCGAGGTCGGGCGCCACCGCGATGTAGGCTTCCTCGGCGCCACCCAGTCGCGCGCTCTTCTCCACCAGGCCGGCAACGTCGCCGGCGTCGCTCGCCGATTCAACATCGATCTCGTCAAGCGCTGCGCACGCGAGTCCGTCGGCCCGCCCGATCAGGCCTCGTTCGGCGTCATCGACGACGCGCCTCACCGCTGCAAACGTGCCGCCGAGGTCGACCAGCTCGATTCCGGGCGCCGCTCCCGCGATCTCATCGTGGAGACCCGCCGGCAGGCTGTCGTATTCCAGCACGCCGACCCGCCGGCAGCCGGCGTCGGCAAGGCGCTTGCCGACGAGCGCGCCAGGCTTCGGCGTGTTGACGATTTCGCTCAACGTATCGGTGGTACGCATCCAGTTGCCGACCCGCTTCGACAGCGCGGTTGCCAGCACCGGCGCGCCCTGCAGCGCAATCAGCATCAGCCCGTCCGACCAGTAGGGCGTGAAACCGGTGAGCCAGGCCGCCGCGCTCGGCCGCGTCAGATTGGTGTACAGCAGTACGGCATCGAATCCGCCGCGCGCCATCGCCGTACGCAGCCGTGCGATGCGCGCTTCCAGCGCCGCCTTCGGCAGCTCATCCGGATTCCACCCCATCAAGCCGCGGCGCATCTTGCTTCTCTCGTCGCCTGTCGATGGATTCGAGTCATTGCCCACTCTTACCCCGGCACGCCGAACAATTCGCGCGGCGTTCCGGTGAACACCTCGCAGCCGTCTTTCGTCACCGCGACCACGTCGCCCAGCACCAGATAGCCCACCACCGGATGATAGGTGTTGGGATGCACGATCAGCGTCATGCCTTCGTCGATGCGCGTCGTCACATCCTCCAGGATATGCGGCTTGGTGTCGGCGAACAGCCCGACGCCATGGCCGCGCACCCGCGTGTATTCGTCGGTGACGTAGTCGCCGAGCCCCGCGCGGCGGAACACCTCGTTCTCCGCGCGCGCAATGTCGGCGGCGGTGACGCCGTCGCGCACCGCGGCGATGCCGGCCTCCATCGCCTCGCGGTAGAGCGCGAAGGCCTGGCGCTGCTCGGTACTGGGCTCGCCGACCACGAGCGTACGGCAGATCTGGGCGTAGTAGCCGTCGACGCAGGGCGTCAGCTCCGTCGTCACCATGTCACCGGGCTTGAGCCGCCTGCCGCCGGGCGGCGCCATGCCGCGCACCTCCGGTCCGCCGACGCCGATGATCTGGAAGTTGTCGTCGACGCCGCGGGAGCGGAAGAACGCCTCTGTTTCTGCGATCAGTTCGTAATCGGCGCGGCCCCGACGCGCGGCCTTCATGAACACCTCGTAGCCCTCGTCGGCGACCTTGCAGGCGCGACGGACGGCATCGACCTCGGACGCGAGCTTGCCCATCAGGAGCCGGTCGAGGAAGCCGGTACGGTCGGACATATTGAGGTCCCTGGCGCGGGCGGCGAGCTTGCGCGGGATGAGGCGCGCCGGCGCCGTGCCGATGCGTCGGTTGCTCAGGCGGCTGAGCGCCTTGTCCACGCGGTCGAGCAGGTCGGGCGCGTGCACGATCTCGACGCCGGTGCATTCGCGCTCGGCGCGCGCTGCTTCCAGCGCGCTGTCGAGGAACAGCGTGACGCCGTCCTCGCGCACCACCGCCAGCCCCTGCCCCTCAAGAATCCCGAAGTCGGTGGCATAGCGCAGGTAGTCATTCTGCCAGGCGTTGCCGTAGAGGAGCAGGACGTCGATCCCCTCGCCTGCCATCTCCCGCAGGAGCCGCGCGCTGCGGTCGCCGAACACGCTCACATCGCCCTCCGTCATTCCTTCCAGCGCGAGAAATTGGCCTCGACCATGCGCACCAGCTCGTTGAGGACGACGGCCAGGAACGCAAGCGTCAGGATCAAGGCAATCAATGCCGCCGGGTTGAAGGTCTCGGCGTACAGCAGCGTGAAGGTGCCGATGCCGCCCTGCGAGACGAACAGCTCCGCGAGCAGAACCCCGAGCAGCGTCAGCGTCATCGCCAGCCGCAGGCCGGTGAACACCGCCGTCACCATGTGCGGGAACATGACGTAGCGCAACTGCTGCATGCGCGTCGCGCCCATGGCGGCGGCGCCGGTCAGCAGCAACGGATTGACGTTGCGCATGCCGGCAATGGTGTTGACGATGACCGGAAACACGCCGTGACTGAACCCGAACGCGATCTTGGCGGCAGGTCCAAGCCCGAACACCAGCACGAACAGCGGCAAGAGGATCGCCTGCGGAATGCCGTAGAGCAGCAGCACGACCGGATAGAAGCTGCGCCGGCCGATATTCGTCAGTCCGATCAGGACGCCGATCAGCATCCCGAACACCACCGACATCAGGAACGCCACCACCATCTCGATCAGCGTCACGCCGATCGCCAGCCGTACCCGCGGCTCGCCCAGCACCTTCGGCCACAACTCGGCCAGGATCTGGGTCGGCGCGGCGGTGAGCGTCGAGGTCGCGAACATGCGCGCATAGAATTCCCACAGCAGGAGGACGCCGAGGATCAGCGCAAAACGGGTGGTGCGGACGGCGCCGGCGCTCATGGGCGCTACTCCCGCTCGCTCCGCGTCTCGACCGCGAGCGCCAGCAGGTTGAGCATCACCGACATGCACACCACAAAGGCGATCCAGGCATAGAGGCGCGCCGTCTCCATCAGCTCGGCCGCGAGCGCGGTCGAGCGGCCGACGCCGGCGGTGGCGGCGAGCGTCTCGCCGCCCAGCACGGAGGCGATGCAGATGAAGAAGCCGATGCGCAGTCCCGTGAGCGTGACCGGCATGGCAGCCGGCAGGTAGACATAGCGGAACTGCTGCCATTGCGACGCGCCCATGGCGCGCGAGGCGCGCAGATAGTTCTCGTCCACGTTCGAGAACGCCGCGATGGTGTTGAGCGCGATCGGAAAGAACGCGTAGACCGCACCGTAGGCCACCTTCGATTCCGTGCCGATCCCGAAGAACAGCACGAACAGCGGGAAGAACATCGTCAGCGGCACCGCGAACATGCCCGACAGCACCGGCTCGAACAGCTGTACCAGCGTCCGCGACCGCGCCACCAGGAAGCCGACGGCAATGCCGGCCATGACCGCGATGACATAGGCCTGCGCGATCGATACGACGGTGACATAGAGTGCCGACCACAGCCGTCCGGTCTCGATCAGCACGCGCATCTCCCGCCCGACCGCCTCCGGCGCCGGCAGGAACAGCCGCAGCGTATCGTCGGCGCGCGTGCCGAGATACCAGGCGCCGAACAGCGCCACGAACAGTCCGATCTGGATCGAGCGGATGACGAAATTCTCGCGCGCGATCATGGGCACGCCCTCGCCGCCGCGCACCAGGCATTCGTTGCCGCGCCCTCTCCCCCCACGGGAGAGGGCAAGAGGGTCGATCCGTAGCGTACAACCGGGTGAGGGGGGCTCTTCGAAAGGGGCCCTTCTTCCTGACAGGATCCCCTCACCCGACTGAGCTTGGGGACTCTTTCTGGAGCCCTCTCCCGCCGCAGGGGGAGAGGGCGCAGCAATGCGCACCGTGCATTGCGGGATGGGATGACGCCAATGATCATCGCCGTCATCCCTGCGCGTCGCGGGCGACCCGCATGGCAGCGACGGTGGCGCGGATCTCGTCGCGCAGCAGCCCGTAAAGCTCCTTGCGGATGGTCTGGAACTCGTCGGTCAGCATGAAATCCGGCGAGCGCGGATGCGGCTCCGGCACCGCGATCGAGGCCTTCACCTTTCCGGGACGCGCCGTCATCACCACGATGCGGTCGGCCAGAAATACCGCTTCCGCTAGCGAGTGGGTGACGAAGACGATGGTCTTGCCGGTGCGCGCCAGCAGGATCGAAAGGTCCTCGCCCAGCACCATGCGGGTCTGCTCGTCGAGCGCGGCAAACGGCTCGTCGAGCAACATCACCTCGGCGCCGACGCAGAGCCCGCGCGCCAGGTTGATGCGCTGCTTCATCCCGACCGACAGCTGCTTGGGGTAGTGATGGGCGAACTGCTCCATGCCGACCGCCGACAGCGACTGCATGGCGCGGTCGCGCCAGCCGGCATCCTCAACGCCGCGGAATTTCAGCGCCAGCCGGAAGTTCTCCAGTACGGTGAACCAGGGGAACAGCGTCGATTCCTGGAACACATAGGCGATCTCGTTCGGCCGTGGTCCCGTCACCGGCACGCCGTTGACCGCGACGCCGCCCGATGTCTGGTCGAGCAGGCCGCCGATGATGCTGAGCAGGGTGGACTTGCCGCAGCCGGACGGACCCAGCAGGCAGACGAATTCGCCCCTGCGGATGTCGAGGGTGATGTCGTCGAGCGCATGCACGCGCTGCGTCGCGTCCCGTCCGGCGAAGACCTTCGACACGTGATCGATGGCGATCGCCGCGGTTCCGGCGGCAAGGCCCGCGGCAGCCGCCGCTCCGATTGCGTCGCGTCCGGCGCTCACGTCAGATTTTCACCGGCACAAACTTGTCATTGTAGATCGACCTGGCCTCCGGGACCTTGTCCAGGATGCCGAGTTCGACGAGCGACTTGCGGATGACGTCAATCGCCACCGGGTCCCAGGCGCCGTCGGCGGAGAAGCCGCCGACCTGGCCGTCGTAGATCTTGTTCACGACGCTTTCCCGCACACTGATGACCTTGGACGTGATCTTGACGGTCTCAGCCTTGTTCGCGCGGATGTAGGCGATGGTCCGGAACCAGCCACGCAGGAAGCGCCGCAAGGTCTCCGGCCGCTTCTCGATCAGCGCGTCGGTGGCGAAGATCACATGCGTGTAGAAGTGCTTGGCGATGTCGCCGAAGTGCAGGATGATGCGGCCGCGCTTGACCTCTTCCAGCTCGTAGCCGGTGGCCGACTCGATAACCAGCGCGTCGAGGTCGTTACGCTCCATGGCGGCGAGCCGTGCCTGCACGGACCCGAGCGGCATCACCTGCACGCCGTCCCGGCCCCAGCCCTGCTGGCGCGACAGCTCGCGCGACAGCCAGTCGGTCAGCGACCCGGCGGTGGTGACGCCGACGCGCTTGCCCTTGAGGTCCGCGACCGTTTTGACCGGCGACTTGGCGAGCACCGCGAGGCACAGGTTCTGCGGCGCGCCGTACATCGCCGCAACGCCGATGGCGGGCACTTTCTTGGCACGGAAGCCGAGCCCCGGGCCCGAACCGAGCGCGACATCGACCGCGCCGGCGGTAAGTCCGGTCTGCATCTGGGCGTCGCCCTTGAAGGCCGAGATCGCAAGGTCGATGCCTTCCTGCTTGAAGATGCCGGTCTGCACGCCGACGTCGGTGGCGGCAAAGGCCCAGGAATTGGGCACCGACTTGCCGATCCGCAGCTTGTCCTGCGCATGCACCGGGCGGGTGGCAAGCACCGCCGGTGCCGCGAGCATCATTCCAACGGCCTGGCGTCGTGTGGTCTTCATCAAAGCCTCCCCCGAAACGCTACCGCGCGCATTCTACCTGGGCGTCGTCCCTGCGAAAGCCGGGACCCGGAACCCCGGTCTCGCCAATGTCCGATTCCGGTAATCGCGGGATGCCCGCTTTCGCAGGCATGACGGGCGGTGCTCGCATGTTTACATCGGCCTCTCGCCGAGAATGGTTACGCGGCGCATGAGCCGGCGCTCGCCGGGACTGAAGTCGGTGCGGGCATGCAGCGTGCAGCGGTTGTCCCACATCAGGAGGTCGCCGGGGCGCCAGACGTGCTCGTAGACGAATTGCGGCTGCTCCTGGTGGTCGAACAGGAGATTGAGCAGGTCTTCGCTTTCGTCTGCCGGCAGGCCTTCGATCGACCGCGTCATCAGGCGGTTGACGTAGAGAGCCTTGCGCCCGGTCACCGGATGCGTGCGCACGACCGGATGCGCAAAGCGCGGCGCGCCGGCCGGCACCTCGGATTTCCGGATGGTCGCGGCAGTATCGTAGTCGTAGGCGTTGAGCGCCTTGCGTCCATCGATGCGGCGCTTGATGGCGTCGGGCAGCGTCTCATAGGCGAGGTAGGCATTCGCGAACAGCGTGTTGCCGCCCACGCTCGGCACTTCGATGGCGTAGAGCATCGATGCCTTGGCCGGGATTTCCTGGTGACACTGGTCGGTGTGGAACTGCATCTCGCCGTCCGGCAGCGCGCCGATCGGCTTGCCGTCTTCGCGGATGTTGGAGATCAGCATCACCGCGGGGTGCTGGCGCCGGAACTGCGGCGTATGGATCCGGGCGGGCGGACCGAACCGCTCCGCGAAGCGGACCTGGTCGTCCTCGGTGAGGGTCTGACCGCGCAGCAGGATGACGAGGTGCTCGTGCCAGACGTCGAGCATCCGTTGTGCGAGCGCATCGTCGATGTGATCGCGCAGATCGACGCCCATGATCTCGGCGCCAAGCGCCGGCGACAACGGCCGCACTGTCAAGGTCGCTGGAGTCGGCCGCTGCTGCGTATTGGAAAGCATGGCTTCCATGACGGGCCCGGGCCTTTCACCATGCTCCGCTTGTCCCCGCGAAAGCGGGGACCCAGGGCCGCACAGACTGGATTCCCGCATGCGCGGGAATGAGCGGAGAAGCAGCCCGTCGCATTATAGGGAGTAGGCACCTCAGATCAAACGGCGGGCGCCGGCGCCGCTGCCTGCAACTCCGGCATGACCTCGCGCGCAAACAGCGCTACCGAGCGTTGCGTCTCGGCCAGCGTGAGGTCGCCGAAGGCAAACTGGCCCACGCAGTAATTGCTGCCGGTCGCGGCGAGCTGCTCGCGCAGGAAGGCCGTCACCGTGCGCGGCGACCCCGCGACACCCTGCCCCACCCCGGACAGGCCGTCGAAGTCCGGCGGGCGCGGATGCATGGCGGCGTAGCGGTGCCGCCGGTGCAGCCAGGTGAAGCTGTCGTGCCAGCGGGGATAGGCGCGGCGCGCCAGCGCCAGCGCCTCGGCATCGGTTTCGGCCACCACGATGAAGCGGCCGAGTCCCATCAGCGGCAGGGGCTTGTCGCCCCAGGCTTCGCGCCATGCCTCGCGAAAGGCATCGAACGAGGCCTGCGTCCCGGCCACCGGGTCGAGACTGATGACCTGAAGCGCCTTGCGGGCGGCGCGCCGGGCGCTTTCCGGGGCGTGCAGACCGTACCAGACCGGCGGATGCGGCTGCTGGAACGGCACCAGCTCCATTGGCACGTTGTCGAAGTGAAAGAACTTGCCGTGGAAGGTGAGCGACGGCTCGGTCAATCCCTTGAGCACGAGTTCCAGCGCCTCGGCATAGACCTCCTGCGCCTGCTGCGGGTCCTGGCCGTAATATTGCAGCTCGATGCCGACCGAGCCGCGCCCGAAGCCGATCTCCAGCCGGCCGTGGCTCATCTGATCGAGCATGCAGATTTCCTCGATCATCCGCAGCGGATGGTAGAGCGGCAGCGCGTACACCATCGGCCCGAAGCGCAGCCGCCGGGTGCGCTGCGCGACCGCGGAGAGAAACACGCTCGGGCTCGGCACGACGCCGATCGGCGTCGAATGGTGTTCGGCCGGGTGATAGGCGTAGAAGCCGAAGCGGTCGTAGGATTCGATGATCTGGAGCCGCGCCTCGTAATAGTCGGCGAGCGGCAGATCGTTGCGGTCGAGGTGATCGAAGACGCCGAACTTCATCATTCGTCCGTCACGTCGATCCACACGCCGCCGGGATCGGCCATCTGAAACTTGCCGCCGGCCTCCCTGGCGAAGAACGCCTTGCGCGCCTCCGCTTCCTTGCTGCCGCCGAGCCGCATCGGCGCGACATAAGGATTGTAGCCGGACGTGGTCTCGACGTGCTGCTTGAAGGACCCGATGTTCTCGACCTTGAAACCGATGTGATCGGGGCCCGGCCGCTTGATCGACATGTTCTCGAAGATCGAGACCGACCACGGCAGGATCGACAGCGTGACGCGCCCGTCGGTGAGGTGATGGCCGGTGCCGCCGCTGCGGTTCACCGGTTTCAGTTCGAGGACGTACTGGTAGAACTCGGCGCACTTCTCCGGATTCATGGTGCGGATCGCGAACTTGTTGAGGTAGCGATCCTGCGCCCAGCCGGCCGCCGCTTGCTCGGCATAGACGCCGACCAGCTTGTCGCTTTCGTCCTTCTGCGAGAGATCGAAGACGTTGCCGTCCGGATCGTGGCCGGAGTAGTTGGCGAACGGCCGCGTCGACGGGCGCTTGACGATATTGGCGGACGGGAACTTGTCGCGTGCCCGCTGGAGCACGGTGTCGATGTCGTCGACCACGACGCCGAAATGGTCGAGCCCGCCGACATAGCCGTCGCGCAGCGGATTGATGTTGAGACCCACATAGCCGTCGCCGACCGTGACGGCATTCAGCGGCCGGCTGGTCTTGCCCGAGCGCTTGAGCCCGAAATAGGCCTCGTAGAAATTGGCCAGCATCGGGTAGATCGGACTGACCATCGCCATGTGGTTGATTTTTGCGAACATGTGCTTCCCGCCGGTCAGGACTTGTTCAACGCGATCGCGCGCTCGATCACCGCGGGTGAAACGTTCAGAGTCTGCTCGATCAGCGTCTGAAGGTCCGCGCCCGACATCGGAGCGAATTCATGATTGCGCTTCTCCATTTCGGCCTTGAACGCCGGATCGGCCAGCATCGCCGACATCGCGCGGCGCAGCACCGCCAGCCGGTCGGCGGGAAGATCGGGCGGAGTCATCAGCGCGCGCCCGACCTCCGCGGTCGAGCCGATCAACGCCAGGATCTGCTTGTCCTCGGCGGTCTTGCCGAACTCGACCATGGCTGGAACCGACGGAAAATCGGGATGACGCGCCTGCGCATACTGCACGAGCAGGTTCACCTTCTTTTCGCGCAGCCAGTCCGCCTTGCCGAACTGGAGGTTTGCGAGCGTCGCGTGGCCGCCTTCGGTCTCGCCGCGCTCCATGGCGAGGAGCGTGCCGGTGGTGCCGGCGTAGCCCCTGACGATCTTGAACCGCGTACCGGCGAGCCGGTTCATGACGCTCGGCATCAGATCCGCCGTCGTGCCGGCCCCGGTCGCGGCCATCACGGTCTCGCGCTTCATGGCGTCCTGGATCGTCTTGGTCGGCGAGGTATGCCAGGTCACCGAGACCTCGACGATGGACGTGAAGCGCCCGAGCCATCCGAACCGGCGCACGTTGTATTCCACCGCGGGCGTGCGCAATGCCTGGGTCAAGGCGAGCTGCTGCCCGATCATGCCGATGGTCAGCCCGTCCTTGGGCGCCACGCGGAAGAGATGGTTGGCCGCCTTCAAGCTGCCGGCGCCCGGCATGTGCCGAACCGCGATGGTCGGGTTGCCGGGGATATAGCGCGGCAGGAACTGGGCGGCGAGGCGCGAATAGACGTCGTAGCTGCCGCCGGGATTGTAGCCGACGATCAGCGTCATCTGCTTGCCCTTGAAGAAATCCTCCGCGCTTTCTGCGCGGGCGTGCCCGATCAGTGCCGCAATCGCACATGCCACCGCGCCGAGCCTGCAGGTCAAAGATGTCTTGCGCATCGGCCCATCACCGCTGTTTCGCTTGTCTGCCGCAATCCGCACCATAGTCGCCGATACGAGGGCCGCGCCAGAGCGACATTGTCGCTGGCGGCAAGCCGGCATCACAGCGCCGTGCCGCCGCGGTTCCAGCCGCGGGCACCTTCGCCATAGATGTCGAAGCCGGTATCGGTCACGACGATGGTGTCTTCCAGCTTGATGAAGCCGCGCTTCGGATGCGTCAGTGTGGTCTCCACCGACACCACCATGCCCGCCTCCAGCGGGCGCGTGGCATCGTAGGCGTCGTAAGGCACGGGACCGGTAGCGGTCAGCCGCGGCGCCTCGTGGCTGACGAGCCCCATGCCGTGCGCCAGGAAGTGGGCGTGGTTGTGAATCCTCGTCCTGGCCAGATACGACTCGGCGGCCGCGTAGATGTCTCCGCCCATGACGCCCGCCCTGACCGGCTTCATGGCGGCGCGCTGCGTGCCTTCGATGTCCGCCAGCATATCCTCGAGCTCGGCATCCGGCTCGCCCAGGATCGCCATGCGGGCGAGATCGCCGATGTAGCCGTGGTAATTGCCGCCGGAATCGAGTGAGAGCACGTCGCCCTCCTCCCAGCGTTGCGGCGACGGCGCGCGGTTGTGGCTCGATCCCGCGGCGATCAGGCAGTATTCGAAGGTGAGCCCGCGGTTGACCTCCTCCACCTTGAGCGCATCGGCGAGCTCCTGCTTGGTGGTGCCGGCGCCGTGCCGGGCGATCACCGCCTGCATCGATTCGATCACCCGCTCGGAGGCGACGCGCAGGAGTTCCAGCTCCGCCGGCGACTTCTTCGCGCGCAGGCGCTCCAGCACGAACAGCGCATCGACCAGTTCAACGTCGGGCAGGCCGGCTTTCAGCGCCGTTGCCGAGTCCATCGGCAGGAACGCCATCTCGACGCCGACACGGCGCGCATTGCCGATCTTCCTGATGTGTTCGGCCGCCTTCCGGATCACGTCGACCGAGCCCGACGACGAGCAGTTCTGCTCCGGCGTCCAGAACGGCTTCACCTCGCGCTGGAAGTTTTCCAGCCGGTGGCCGAAGAACGCGGCCTTGTCGGGCGCGCCCTTGGCATAGATCACGACCGGCAGATAGCGCGACAGCCCCATCGCATCCATGTAGTCAAAGAAGAAGGCGCGGTGACCGCCGAGCAGGTACTGCACATTGTGCTTCGAGGTCGCCAGCAGCACGTCGATACCGGCGTCCTCCATCAGGCGGTCGAGCCGCGCGGCGTCGAACGGGATCGACGAGGCGGCTGGCTTGGCGGCGGTGAGCATGATCGAACTCCTGAATTCGCGATGCCGCTGCGCGGCGGCCGGGAGGCGCGGCTTCCGGCCGGATGGTGGTCCGGACTTGCCGGCATGACAAGCCCCGCTCGGACCCGCATTACTTGACGCTTTGGGGCGCGGTTGGCAACGTCACGGCCGTTCGGGGAGGGTCATATGCGTGCACGTCCGTCTGGCTTGAAACTCACCGCGCTGGCGCTGATCGCAGCGTTTGTTCCGCAGCCCGCCGCCGCCCAGACGGATTTCTACAAGGGCAAGACGATCGAGCTGATCATCTCGACCGGAGCCGGCGGCGGGCTCGATACCAATGGACGTATCGTCGCACGCCATCTCGGCAATCATATCCCGGGCAACCCGACCATCGTCGCCAAGAACATGCCGGGCGCCGGCCACATCCGCGCCGCCAGCTACGTGTTCAAGCAGGCGCCCAAGGACGGCACTACCATCGCGAGCTTCATTCCGATCTTCGTGATGGCGCAGCTGCTGGAGCGCAGCAAGGTGCAGTTCAATCCCGCCCACTTCAACTGGCTCGCCTCCACCTCCTCCAGCAATTCCACGATCTATGTCTGGCACGCCACCGGCGTGACGACGCTCCAGGACGCGATGAAAAAGGAGGTCCTGATGGGCGGGACCGGGGTCGGGTCCTATACCGTCATCTATCCGACCGTGACCAACAACGTGCTCGGCACGAAATTCAAGATCGTGATGGGCTATCAGAGCACCAGCGAAATCGCGATCGCGATGGAACGCGGCGAGGTGCAGGGCCGCGCCGGCAATAATTTCAACAGCCTGATCGCCGAAAACGCGGAATGGCTCAAATCCGGCAAGATCAATCTGCTGGCCCAGGTCGGGCTGGTGCGCGAACCCGATTTTCCCAAGGTGCCGCTGCTGACCGAATTTGCCAAGTCCGACGAGGACCGGCAGATCTTGCAGTTCTTCTCCACCGACATCGTGATCGGCCGGCCGTTCGTGACCTCACCGGGTGTGCCGGCCGAACGCGTGGCGCTGCTGCGCAGGGCGTTCGACAGCATGCTGAAGGACCCGGCTTTCCTCGACGACGCGCGCAAGGTCAACATCGACATCTCGCCGGTCGACGGCGCGCGTATCCAGAAGATCGTCACCGATTTCATGAACACGCCCGCCGCGATCATCGCCAAGGCCAAGGCCGCCATGGAGACCAAGGGCGCCACCGAGCGGCGGAAATGACAGGGCGGAGACGGGTCTCGCCGGATTGAGCGCAAAGAGCACATGAAGAAGCTTCACCTCACCATCGCCACCCAGGACTACGACCACTTCCGCGATTTCCGCACCGGCGAGGTCCGGGCGGAAGGCATCGAGCACACCTGGCTGATGCCGGAGCTGCACGAAATCTTCGCGCGCTTCACCGCCAACCGGGAATGGGACGTGAGCGAACTGTCGTTCGCCAAGTTCGCCGCGCAGGTGACGCGCAAGAACGCCGACATTCTGGCGCTACCGGTGGTCGCCTCGCGGCACTTCCGGTTCTCGGCATTCTTCGTCAACAAGAAGAGCAAGATCAGGACCGCCAAGGACCTCAGGGGCAAATCGATCGGCTCGCCGGAGTGGGCGCATACCGCGGCGGTCTACATGCGCGGCTGGCTCGGCGACGAATGCGGCGTGGCGCTCAAGGACGTGCACTGGTATCAGGCCGGGCTCAACCAGCCCGGCCGCGCCGAGAAGGTGGAGCTGTCGATCCCCAGGGGCGTCAAGCTCACCCGGGTTGAGGACCGGTCGCTGTCCGACATGCTGGCCAAGGGCGAGATCGACTGCGCGCTGGTGGCGCGGCCGCCCGACTGTTTCATGCGCGGGCATCCGGACGTGGTGCGGCTGTTCCCGAACTACCTGGAGATGGAAGAGACGTACTACGCGCGCAGCAAGGTATGGCCGATCATGCACGTGATCGCGATCAAGAAATCGATCCTCGATCGCGACCCCTGGGTTGCCGGCAGCCTCTACAACGCCTTCGAGGAATCGAAGGCGCGCAGCATCGCGCGGCTCACCGACGTCACCGTGTCGCGCTATCCGCTGCCGTGGCTCACCACCTATGCGCGGAAGATGCGCGACATGTTCGGGGGCGATCCCTTCCCCTACGGCATCGATGAGAACCGTCCGACGCTGGAACAGTTCATGCGCTACACCTTCGAACAGGGCATCGCGCACCGCCACGCCAAGGTCGACGACATCTTCCCCAAAGGGATGATGGTCGAGCACCTGACATGATCACCGCTTGCGGCCAGCTGCGGCATCGTACCGAGTCCGCCTTCGGCGAACAGCCTTCGCTTTGAGGCTGGCTTGCCGAGCCGTAGCGCCCCAGAGGCGAAGGCTGGTGGGCGCGACAGGGATCGAACCTGTGACCCCTACCATGTCAAGGTAGTGCTCTTCCGCTGAGCTACGCGCCCTCAAAGATTTCGGCATCGTCATATCGGCTCGCCCTGGGCGAGGCAAGCCGGCACGTCGTGGCGGGCCTACGCCGCCAGCATCTTCTGCACTTCGTTGACCAGGTCGCGCAGATGGACCGGCTTCGACAGCACCTTGGCGTTCTTGGGCGCCGCCGAATCGGAGTTCAGCGCCACCGCCGCAAAGCCGGTGATGAACATGATCTTGATATCGGGGTCGAGCTCGGAGGCGCGCCGCGCCAGCTCGATGCCGTCCATCTCCGGCATCACGATATCGGTGAGCAGGAGTTCGAATGGTTCCTCGCGCAGGCGCTGGTAGGCCGACAGGCCATTGTCATAGGAGATCACGTCGTAGCCGGCGTTCTGGAGCGCCTTGACCAGGAAGCGGCGCATGTCGGTGTCGTCTTCCGCCAGCAGAATCTTCGGCATCTCTCGGCTCTTTGAAGGCCGGCGCCAAAGCCGCCGCCCCGTCCCTGTCCCGGAACCAATAAGCCGGATTCCGGGTAAACAACGAGTGAACCCCACTATATCTCCGGCGCGATCCGGCGGCCATGGACAATAGCGCGTTTCGGGGCATAGTGGGCGAACCGGGCGGGCAGCGAGGCCATCTCATTTCATGCGCACCGTCAAAGACGAGCTGGACCCCCCTTTTGAGGTTCTCGAGCCGGCGCGCTGGCATGGGCCGGTGGTGTTCAACTCGCCGCACTCGGGCAGTGTCTATCCACGGGAGTTTCTGGCCGCCTCGCGGCTCGACGTGGCGACGCTGCGCCGGTCCGAGGATTCGTTCGTCGACGAACTGATCATCGGCGTCCTGCGACAGGGGCATCCGGTGATGCGCGCCCACTTCCCGCGTTGCTACGTCGACGTCAACCGCGAGCCGTATGAACTGGACCCGCGGATGTTCGACGGCCGCCTGCCGTCCTTCGCCAACACCCGCTCGATGCGGGTCGCCGGCGGGCTCGGGACCATCGCCCGCGTCGTCGGCGATGCGCAGGAAATCTACGGCCAGCGCATTCCGGTCGATGACGCGATCCGCCGGATCGAGAGCCTCTACAAGCCCTATCATCGGGCACTGCGGCGGCTGTTCACCCGCATCCACCGCGACTTCGGCGCCGCCGTCCTGGTGGACTGCCATTCGATGCCGTCCAGCGCCGGCAACAAGGACGAGCGCCCCCGCGCCGACGTGGTCCTGGGCGACCGCTATGGCACCAGCTGCGTGCCGGCGGTGGCCGAGACCATCGAGGCGACGTTCCGCGACCTGGGTTACGCGGTCAGCCGCAACAAGCCCTATGCCGGCGGCTTCATCACCGAGCATTACGGCAACCCGACCGTCGGGCTGCATGCCATCCAGCTGGAAATCAATCGTGCGCTCTACATGGACGAGCGCCGTTACGAGCGCACTGCGTCCTTTGCCACGCTGGCTGCCGACCTGGAGACGCTGGCGAACCGGCTGGCGGAAATCCCGATCCAGGAATTGCGGCCCTATCGGGCAGCGGCCGAATAGCTCGACACGCAAGAAAGAAAAAGGGGCCGCCCGTTGCCGAGCGGCCCAAGTCTAGGGAGGAAACGCCCAAGGAGGGCAGCGGTAGCGCAAGGCGCTACCGCACTGCAAAAAGATACACCGCGCTGCACAAAGCGCAAGGGGCGATTTGACGATGTGGCAACGGATTTTCGAAGCCCTTGGCTGACCAAGGAAAAAGGGCCGCCTGCGTCAGCAGGCGGCCCAAGTCTAGGGAGGAAACGCCCAAGGAGGGCGAGCGGCAGCGCAAGGCGCTACCGCATTGCGAAACAATGGGGCTTCTGGCCCAAAAATGCAAGTGATGCTGACCTAATGACCCATGCGAATATGCACAGCTGTGGTACTCGGGCAACAATGCAGTTGCAGGTGAAACTTCTTTTCTTGAAAAAATAAGTCTTTGAAAACAACCCGTTAGGGTCGCGCCGGAGCCGGGAAGCCGGTATCCTGCCGGGGGTTCAATGTGCGGGCGGCCAACGGTCGCAGCCGACCGCGGGGCCAGCAGACCGGCCGGACAACCCTCCGGGTGACCATGACCGCAATCGATTTCTCAGCCTTTGTCGATGAACTGGCCTCCGTGTCGGGCGAGACCATCCTGCCGTTCTTCCGCACCTCGCTCAGCGTCAGCGACAAGGGCGGCGGCCGGTTTGACCCGGTCACCGCCGCCGACCACGCGGCCGAGACGGCCATGCGCAATCTCATCCGCCGCACCTTCCCCGCCCACGGCATCGTCGGGGAGGAGTTCGGCAACGACCGCCCCGACGCCGAGTATGTCTGGGTGCTGGATCCGATCGACGGCACCAAGTCGTTCATTTCGGGGATGCCGGCCTGGGGGACCCTGATCGCGCTCACCCGCTTCGGCGAGCCGGTGTTCGGGATGATGAACCAGCCTTTCATCGGCGAACGCTTCAGCGGCGACGGGCTGGCCGCGCGCTATCGCGGCCCGGCCGGCGACCGCGACCTGCGCACGCGCGTCTGTTCGGCGCTCGCCGACGCAGTGCTGTTCACCACCAGCCCTTTGTTGATGAACGCGGCCGATCGCGCGGCCTTCGGCAAGGTCGAAACGGCGGTGCGGCTCTCGCGCTACGGCGGCGACTGCTACGCCTATTGCATGCTGGCGGCGGGCCATGTCGACCTCGTCATCGAGACCGAGCTGAAGCCCTACGACGTGATCCCGCTGGTCCCGATCATCGCCGGCGCCGGCGGCATCATCACTACCTGGGAGAACGGCCCGCCGCTCACCGGCGGCCGCATCGTCGCCGCCGGCGACAAGCGCGTGCATGCGGCGGCGCTGGAGATGCTCACGGGCTGAGGCGTGCACTCAAACCGCGCAGATCGGCGGTCCGCTGGATGCGGATCCGTCATGGCTGAATCGCTGCCCACGGGTGCGAAACAGCGCTGCGGGGTCAGACTCGGAACCACGCGAACAGAGCCGGCATCGTATCCGCCGTTGCCTGCTCCAACTCGACGTTCGGCGATGTCCGCTCTTTGGTCGCTGGCGACACCAACGGACCGCTAAGCATGCCGGCTTGCGGGCACGCCCCGGTCAAGCGGCTAGAACGCCGCGGTGCCCGGGACGAAGGCGTCGAATGCCGCCAGCACCTGGCCGCGGAAGCGATCCTGCTCCATCAGCAATTCGTGGCGCGCGCCCGGCACGATGAGGTGCGAGCCCGCACGCAGGCGGGCGGCGAATTCGTCGATCGCTTCGGTCGAGACGATGCGGTCATGACCGGCCGCGATCACCAGGATCGGCTGCCGGATCTTGGCGGGGTAGCCGGGCTCGGACAGCGTGCTGATCATCCGGAACGCGGCGTCCGCCCAGGCCACCGTCGGCCAGCCGATGGCCAGCGCGGGCTCCGCCTCCAGGACGGCGACGTTGCGCGCATAGCGCACGGGGTCGGACGTAAGCAGGTTGCCGATGAACGGGCGCTGCTGCATCACCGACGAGTCCCCGCCCGGCACGTAGGTGCCGCCGAGGCCCAGCATCCGCATGACGCGCACCGCGACCCTGGTCGCCAGCGAACGGCGCAGGCCCGGCAGGCCGATCAGCGGCGCCAGCAGCACCATGCGATCGAACCAGCGATGCCCCTGGTGTGCGGCACGGATCAACACGGTCGCGCCCATCGAATGGGCGAGTCCGAACACCGGCGGCGGACAGTCGGGCAGCACGA
>Ga0073934_10000850_pt1 | contig 80459 bp, 72 predicted proteins | sample LarsenN4metaG_FD_76834 | JGI IMG/M metagenome (GOLD analysis project Ga0073934, IMG submission 76834) | Hot spring sediment bacterial and archeal communities from British Columbia, Canada, to study Microbial Dark Matter (Phase II) - Larsen... ...
CTGGCTGAACGACGGGTCGTGCGTCCGTCTGCGGCCAGAGCGTCCGAACCACGTCTGGTCCTACGACTTGGTCGAAGCCCGGACCCACGATGGAAGGAAGTTGCGCATGCTCGTTCTCGTCGATGAGTTCACCCGGGAATGCCTGGCGATCCGGGTCGACGGGAGGCTACGATCGAAGGACGTCATCGACGTCTTGTCCGATCTCTTCATCCTGCGCGGCGTGCCGGATCACATACGGTCCGACAATGGCCCGGAGTTCATCGCCAGGGCGGTGCGGGAGTGGATCGCCGCCGTCGGCGCGAAGACCGCCTGCATCGAGCCGGGCAGTCCTTGGGAGAACGGCCACTGCGAGAGCTTCAATGCCAAGCTCCGGGACGAGCTCATCGACGGGGAGATCTTCTACAGCCTCGCTGAGGCAAAGATCATCATCGAGAGCTTGCGCCGCCACTACACCACAAAGCGCCCGCACTCATCGCTTGGCTATCGGCCTCCGGCTCCAGACGTCGTCTCGTGGCCGGCTTCGCCATCCGGAGCCGCTTCGCCGGCCACCCCGGCCGTAGCGCCAGGACCCGTCATGCACCAAGACTGAAACCGGACCACTCGATCGGGGCAGGCCACTTGAAGGCAGAATCTGTTTAGATTACACTAAACAACCATGAAGAAGCCTTCACAATCCGCCGTCTATCCCGCCCGCCGCCAGGCGGTGATCTATGCCCGCGTCTCCTCCAAGGAGCAGGAGAAGGAAGGCTTCTCGATCCCGGCTCAGTTGAAGCTGCTCAAGGAATATGCCGCCGCCAACGGCTTCACGGTGGCGCAAGAGTATGTGGACGTGGAAACGGCCAAGCAGACCGGCCGTGCAGCCTTCGGCGAGATGATTGCCTATCTCAAGGCGCGTCCTTCGGTGCGTGATGCTGGTCGAGAAGACCGACCGGCTCTACCGCAACCTCAAGGACTGGGTGACGGTCGACGAACTCGACGTGGAAATGCATTTCCCTAAGGAAGGCGTGGTGCTGTCGCGCGAGTCGCGCTCCTCATAAAGTTCATGCACGGCATAAAGGTGCTGATGGCGAAGAACTATATCGACAACCTGTCCGAGGAAGCGCGCAAGGGCATGCAGGAGAAGCCCGAACAGGGCATCTGGCCGACCAAGTGCCCGCTCGGCTATCGCAACGTCACCGGGCCGGACGGAAAGAAGATCATCGAAACCGATCCAGCGATCGCCCCGCTGATCGTCAGGCTGTTCGAATGGTATGCGCGCGGCGACATTTCGCTGAAGGAAGCGGCGCGCAAGGCGCACGCAGCGGGCCTTCTCTATCCCAAGAGCGGCGCCAAGGTTCCGGTGAGCACCATCCACACCATCCTGCGCAACCGGCTCTATACCGGCTGGTTCGGATGGAACGGCAAGCTCATCCAGGGCAAGCATTAGGCGCTGGTGCCGGTCGAGCTATGGGAGCGCGTGCAGGGCGTGCTCGACGGCCGCTTTGCCAAGAAAGCCAAGCGCGGCCGGCACGACTTCGCCTTCTCGGGCCTGATCGCCTGCGCGCAATGCGGCTGCGCGGTGGTCGGCGAGATCAAGAAGCAGCGCAACGTCAATTACCATTGCACCGGCAATGCCGAAAAGTGCCGGGGCAACCCGGCCTCCTGCCGGCGCAAGCACCTTCGCGAGGAAGCGCTCGAAGCGCAGTTCACCGAACTGCTTGGCCGGCTGCGATTCGACGACGAAGTGCTCGAATGGGTGCGCGAGGCGCTGCACGCCAGCCACGCCGACGAGCGCCGCGAGCACGAGGAGGCGATCGAGCGGCTCAAGGGCGAGCACAAGCGTCTGCAAGCCCGCATCGATGGCATGTATATAGACAAGCTCGACGGCAAGATCGGCGACGACTTCTTCGACCGCAGGGCCCGGCAATGGCGCGAGGAGCAGAGCCGTTGCCTCAATGACATCGAACGCCACCAAAGCGCCGAGCAGTCCTACATGGACGAGGGCGTGCAGCTTCTCGAACTCGCCCGGAACGCGCAAAGGCTGTTCGCAAAGCAGGAACCGCGCGAAAGACGCCGCCTGCTCAATTTCCTGCTATCGAACTGCTCTTGGGAGGATGGCGAAGTGGTCGCCACCTTCCGTCAACCGTTTGATCTGTTGGCGGAAACCGCCGTAATCGCGGCGCGCGCCGCAGCCGGCGCGACAGCGGGAACGGCCAGAACTGAGATTTGGCTGGGGCGCTAGGATTCGAACCTAGGTATGGCGGTACCAAAAACCGCTGCCTTACCACTTGGCGACGCCCCAACTCGGCGCGTGTCTTACTCAAGCCGCTCCGGCCCCGCAAGCCGGATTCGCGTCCCCGCGGGGGTTGCCGCCGCCGCGCCCGCTCGCGTATCCGGGCGCGATGAGGCAGTTCGACGTGATCGTCCTCGGCGCCGGCGCGGCCGGCCTGTTCTGCGGCATCGAGGCGGCCCGCCGGGGCCGGTCGGTCGCGGTGCTCGACCATGCCCGCGCGCCGGGCGAGAAGATCCGCATCTCCGGCGGCGGGCGCTGCAACTTCACCAACCGCGCCGGCGCGGATGCCGCGCGCTACATCTCCGCCAACCCGAAATTCGCCATCTCGGCGCTCAGCCGCTACCGGCCGGAGGATTTCGTCGCCCGGCTCGATCGCGCCGGCATCGCCTGGCACGAGCGCGCGCAGGGCCAGCTCTTCTGCCTCGGCCCGGCGCGGCAGATCGTGGACCTGCTCGTGCGCGACCTGCGGGCGGCCGGCGGAACGCTGCAGCTCTCGGCCGCGATCGGGCAGGTGGAGCATGACGGCGCCTTCCGCGTCGTCACCGCGGACGGAACGTGGAGGGCGCCCGCGCTGGTCGTGGCCACCGGCGGCAAGTCGATCCCGAAGCTCGGCGCCAGCGGCTTCGGCTACCGCATCGCGGCGCAGTTCGGCGTGCCGGTGACGCCGACGCGGGCGGCGCTGGTGCCGCTGGTCTTCGATCCGGCCATGCTGGAGCAGACGCGCCCGCTCGCCGGCCTTTCCGTCCCCGCCGCCGTCAGCTGCAACGGGATGCGCTTCGACGACGGCTTCCTGTTCACCCATCGCGGCCTGTCCGGGCCGGCCATCCTTCAGGTCAGTTCCTACTGGCGCGAGGGCGCGCGCCTTGCCATCGATCTCGCCCCCGGTCACGACGTGCTGGACAGTCTCGTGGCGGCGCAGCGCCGGGCCGGGCGCCGGGCGGTGGAAACCGCGCTCGCCGCGCTGATCCCGGCCCGCCTCGCCGATGCCGTCGCGGCGCGCGCCGGGGTCGGCGGCCGCCTCGCCGACCTGCCCAGGCCGGCGCTCGCCCGCCTTGCGCAGGCGGTGCAGCACTGGACGGTGACGCCGGTCGGCTCGGAAGGCTACCGGACCGCCGAGGTCACGCTGGGCGGCGTCGATACCGCGGCGCTCGATCCGGTCACGCTGCGGGCAAGGGCGGTGCCGGGGCTCCACTTCATCGGCGAGGTGGTGGACGTGACCGGCTGGCTCGGCGGCTACAACTTCCATTGGGCCTGGTCCTCGGGCTGGGCGGCGGGTCAGGCGGTCTGAGCGCCGTCGAGCGTCTGGTCGTAGGGGCCGATGCAGGGCTCGCTGCGGATCAGCGCATCGACATCGGCAAAGATCGCGCGCAGATGGGCCTGGCTCTCGGGGCTCTCGCAGACGACGACCAGGTTCGGCGTGTTCGACGAGGCGCGGATCAGCGCCCAGCCGCCGCCGTCGAGCGCGATGCGCGCCCCGTCCGCCTCGGTGATCGCGGCGATCCGCCGCCCGCCCAGCGCGCCGCCTTCGCCGGCGCGCGCGCGCAGCCGCGCCAGGATGCGGGCAAGCGCGCCCGCCTTCTCGGCCTCCGGGCAGGCCGGCGACATCGTCGGCGACAGGTAGGTCACGGGCAGCGAAGCGGCCAGCGCCGAAAGCGGCCGGCCCCCGGCCCCGTCCAGCAGCCGCAGCACGGCGACCGCCGCGGTCAGCGCGCAGTCGTAGCCGCGGCCCAGCGGCGGGGCCAGATAGACATGGCCCGACTTCTCGAAGGCCGCCGCGGCGCCCGTGGCGGCAAGCAGGCGCTTGACGTGGCTGTGGCCGACGCGGACGTATTCGGCCCGCCCGCCGTGGCGGGCAAGCTCGGGGTCGGTAGCGAAAAGGCCGGTCGATTTCATGTCGGCAAGGAACAGGGCGCCGCCGCGCTCGCGCGCGATGCCGCGCGCCAGCAGCACGCCCAGCTTGTCGGGCGGCAGCACCTCGCCGCGGTCATCGACGATGCCGATCCGGTCGCCGTCGCCGTCGAAGCCGAGCGCGAGCGCGGCACCCGTCCGGCGCACCGCCGCCTGCATGTCGCGCAGCATCGCCAGCGCCTCGGGATTGGGGTTGTAGTGCGGAAAGCCCGTGTCCGGTTCGCAATGCAGCGGGATCACCTCGGCCCCGGCGCCGGCCAGCAGCGCGGGCGCGAACAGCCCGGCGGTGCCGTTGCCCGCCGCGCAGACGACGCGCAGCGGCCGCGCCAGGCGGAAGCCGCGCGCGCAGTCCGCCAGATAGGCCTCGCGCAGGTCGCCCGCCGGCAGGATCGCCCCGCCGGGCGCGCGCGCGGCCTGCCCGCCCAGGACGATCGCGCGCAGTTCGGCGATCTCCTCCGGCCCGTGCGTGAAGGGCGCCGCGAAGCCCGCCTTCACCCCCGTCCAGCCGTCCGGGTTGTGGCTCGCCGTCACCATCGCCACCGCCCCGATGCCGAGGTGGTGGCGGGCGAAGTAGGCCATCGGCGTCAGGCACAGCCCGATGTCGCAGACCTCGCAGCCCGCCTCGGCCAGGCCCGCCGCCAGCGCCGCCTGCACCGCCGGGGAATAGCGGCGCAGGTCGTGCCCGACGATGATGCGCCGGTCCCCGCCGCGGCGCAGAAGCTGCGTGCCGAGGCCGCGCCCGACCTCGGCCATGCCATCGAGGTCGATCTCCTCGGGATAGCGCCAGCGCAGGTCGTAGTCGCGGAACCCCCAAGGCGCGATCCTGACCACGCCGGCGCCCCCCTTTCCCGCTGCCCCCGCGTCAGAGCCGCACGGGATCGGCCTTGGCCAGCCGGTCGAGCGCCGCCAGCATCCGGATCAGCGCCGGCATGTCCGTCAGGCGCACCATGTTCGGCCCGTCCGAGGGCGCGTTGTCGGGGTCCTCGTGCGTCTCGATGAAGACCCCGGCGATGCCCAGCGCCACCGCCGCCCGCGCCATCGCCGGGGCAAGGCGCCGGTCGCCGCCGGTTGCGCCGCCCAGCCCTCCCGGCTGCTGCACCGAATGCGTCGCATCCATGATCACCGGGTATCCGGTCTGCGCCATGATCGGCAGCGACCGCATGTCGGCCACCAGCGTGTTGTAGCCAAAGCTCGCGCCGCGTTCGGTCAGCAGGATGCGGCGGTTGCCGGTGCTCTCGATCTTGTCCACGACATTGGCCATGTCCCAGGGGGCGAGGAACTGCCCCTTCTTGACGTTGACCGCGCAGCCGGTCGCGCCGGCGGCCAGCAGCAGGTCGGTCTGCCGGCAGAGGAAGGCCGGGATCTGGATCACGTCCACCACGGCGGCGGCCAGGCGGGCCTGGTCGGGGTCGTGGATATCGGTCAGGACCGGCACGCCGAGCGCGTCGCGGACGGCCTCGAGGATCTTCAGCCCCGCCTCGATGCCGGGCCCGCGCCGGCCCGACAGCGAGGTGCGGTTCGCCTTGTCGTAGCTCGCCTTGAAGACGTACTGCACGCCCTCGGCGGCACAGGCTTCCTTCAGCCTGCCCGCGATCATCTGCGCGTGGTCGAGGCTCTCGATCTGGCAGGGCCCGGCGATCAGGGTCAGCGGCCGGTCGTTGCCGACCGTCACCCCGCGAAGTCCGACATCGGTCACGCCGCCACCTCCTAGGCCGAGGCCTGCTCGCGCAGGACCGAGACGGTGATCGAGATCATCAGGTAGATCCCCGCGAAGATCAGAAACGCCACGACCGTGTTCTCGAAGGCGCGCGGATAGGTCGCCTTGTCGGGGGCGACGGGCGGCACCCCCATCGACAGGTAGCGCACCTGCCGGTTGGCCTCGATCCGCGCCGATTCCATCTGCTCCAGCGCCAGCGTCAGGAGCTGCTGGCGGTTCACCAGTTCGCCCTGCGCGAGCTGCAACTGGGCCGACATCAGCGCCAGCGAGGCATTGCCCTGCTGGTCCTCGGTCAGCTGCGCCCGCCAGCCGGCGATCGCCTTCTCCAGCCGCGCGATGTCGCCCTCCACGCCCGAGACCCGCGCCTTGTTCGGCTGCGGGTTGTCGAGAAGCTGCTCAAGCTCCAGCCGCTTCTCCTGCAACTGGTTCTCGAGCGCCGCGATCCGCCCCATCACCACGCTCGATTCCGACTGCGGATCCAGCACGCCGAGCGACTTCTGCAACTCGAGGATCCGGTCCTGCGCCGCCTTCACGTCGCGTTCGGCCTTGTCGTAGGTCTCCTGCGCGCCCGCCATCTTGTCGGTGCGCATCCGCTCGGTCAGGTTGTCCACCTGTTCCTCGGCATAGCCGATCAGGGCCTCCGAGAAGGCCTTGCTCACCTGCGGGTCGGCCGCCGTGACCTCCATCTTCACCAGGCCCTCGGTCGGGTCGAAGCCGATCTTCACGTTGCGCCGGTAGAGCTTGTAGGCGTCCTCGTTGCTGGCATCGGGCGCCAGCCGCTGCAGCGGGTCGATCGAGGGCTGCGAGAAATGCGCGCGGAAGCCGAGGTCGGCGTCGAGCCGCAGCATCGCATCGCGCGATTGCAGGTAGCTCTGCACCGTGATCGCGTCCTGCGAGGTCGCGAACTGGGTGCCGCTCAGCAGCGAGCCGGACCCGACCCCGGCCGGATCGGCCTGCTGGATGACGAATTCCGTATAGGTCGCGTAGAAGGGCGTGGCGATGCGGTAATAGTACCACCCGGCCAGCGCCGTCGGCAGGAAGACGAACAGCGCCAGCCGCAGGAACAGCGCGGCCAGCCGCCGCTTTCGCCGGCGCGCGATCTCGCGCTGGATGCGCATCACCTCGGCGGCCCGCGCGCCCTCGCTCAGCGGCGCGCCCGGCAGGCCGGGCCGGTCGTGGACCGGGCGCGGCAGGCCGGGGCCGGGGCCGCGGCCCGGCGCCCCCTCGCCCTCCGCCGGATCGGCGGTGACAAGCGCCAGCATGTTCGACTTCTGGAAGGGCTCGATCCCGCGCCGGCGCAGCTCGTAGACAAGGACATGGTCGTCCTCGCCGCGGATGCCGTGCCGCTGCGCCACCCGCCGCGCCGCCCGCAGCTGGCGCGGGGTCAGCCCCTCGGCGCGGATCGCTTCCACCGCCGCGGCGCGGTCGGGCGTGTCGGCCAGGGCCTCGGCCTGCCCGGCGGACAGCATCTCCACCGCGGGTTCCTCCGGCGGCGGCGGCACGGCCGGCTTCGCCTCGCCGCCGCCGCGCAGGCGGAAGCGTCTGATGCTAGGCGTCGTAGTCATAGAGCTGCCTGGCTTCCTCGAGTGAATCGAACAGGTAGAGCTGGCCGTGGCGCAGCACGGCCGCCCGCCGGCAGAAGCGCTTCAGCAGGCCCGGATCGTGCGAGACGATGACCAGACCCGCGTTCCGGAGCCGCTCGCCCAGGATCGAACCCGCCTTGCGGTTGAACTCGACATCGGTGTTGCCGGGCATCCCCTCGTCGATCAGGTACATGTCGAATTCCAGCGCGAGCAGCAGCGAGAAGGAAAAGCGCTGCTTCATGCCGGAACTGTAAAGCCCGACCGGCCGGTCGAAATACTCGCCGATGTCGGTCAGCCAGCGGCAGAAGGCCTCGACGTAATCGGGATCAAGCCCGTAGAGCCGCGCGACGAAGCGCGCGTTCTCGGTCCCGCTCTGGCGCGGGACGACGCCGCCCATGAAGCCGAGCGGGAACGAGATGCGCCCGCGGCGCCGGATCACGCCCTCGTCCGGCTTCTCGAGGCCGCACATCATGTTCATCACGGTCGTCTTGCCGGTCCCGTTCTGCGCCAGGATGCCGAGCGCGTCGTCGGTCTCGACGCGGAAGCTCGCCCGGTCAAGGATGACCTTGCGCTGTGTGCCGGTCCAGAAGGACTTGCTCACATTCTCGAACTCGATCATCCGGTCGCCTTCGTCCTGCACGTCCGGCCCCGGGGCCGCAGCCCGTCTGCTCTGCCGTCCCCTCTATCGCGTTATCGTTAAGGCGGGGGATACGATGATTTTCGGGCCATTCTATGTCGGAACCGCGCAGCCGTTCCAGCAGAGTTTTCCGCCCCGCCGCCGCCGGCGCAGCCTTCATCCCGGCACGCGCCTGATCCGCAACAGCCGGCCCATGGCGATGGCGATCACCGCGGCGGACAGGCTCATCAGCGCCCCCATCTTGGCCGCGTCCTGCACCTGGCCGGCCGGGAAGGCGACCGAGGCGACGAACAGCGCCACCGTGAAGCCGATCGCGGCGACGCAGCCCATCACCCACAGGTCGGGCAGCGTCATGCCCTGCGGCAGGCCGAGGCGCAGGGGCCGCGCGGCGAACCAGCCGAACAGGAAGATCCCGACCGGCTTGCCGACGATCAGCCCGAACAGGACCAGCCAGGTCGGCTCGGAGACCGCGCTGAACTCGACGCCGGCATTGGCGAAGCCGAACAGGAACAGGACCACCTCGACGACGTGCTTCAGCCGGTGCTCGATCGCGTTCAGGAGGTCGGTCAGATGCGCCTCCGCCTCGGCGAAGATGCCGAAGGCGCGGTCGGCATGGGGAATCGCGGGGATGACCGGCAGCAGGCCGAGCGCGGGGTGGATCCCGGCCTGCTGGAACCCGTACCAGCTCAGGCAGCCGGCGACGAGGTAGGGCCAGAAGGTGAGGCGCTTGCGCACCCAGGTCGAGGCCGGGCGCAGCTGCCGGCCCCGGTCCAGCCGCCGCGGCAGCCAGTTGAAGAGGACGAAGACCGCCACCGCGGCGCCGAGGGACAGGAGCAGCCAGGCCGGGCTGACCGGGCCGGTCGGGTAGAAGACGGCCAGGATCAGTAGGCCGCCGGCGTCGTCCGCGATGGCCAGAAGCAGAAGGAAGCGGATCGCCGGATGCCCGGCGCCGAAGACGGCGCGGCCGACGAGATAGGAAAAGGCGATGTCGGTGGCGGTCGGGATCGCCCAGCCGCGCGCCGTCGCGTCGAGCACGCCCCAGGCCCAGGCAAGGCCGAGATAGACGACAACCGGGCCCGCCATCCCCCCCGCCGTCGCAATCAGCGGCGTCAGCGCCTTGCGCCCGCGCAGGGGTCCGCGTTCCAGCGCGATCGCCTCCCACACCTCCTTGCCGGCGATGGCAAAGAACAGCGCCATCAGGATGTCGTTGATGAGGAAATGGACGGTGAGGGTGCGGACGACATCGCCACCCTCCTCGTGCGGGTGGCCCAGCAGGAAATCCTCGATCAGCACGAACTCGACGACCCGGTGATAGGACGCCGCGTCGATATTGGCCCAGACCAGCCCGATCAGCGCGCCGAGGACCAGAAGCAGCGAGTAGTTGGTCAGGAAGTTCCAGACACGGTACACGCTGCCGCCTCGCCGTTGCTCGCCGCTGCGGCGTAGGTAGGCCAGGCGGGGGCCGGTGGCAACCTTCGCCGCGCCGATCGCCCCGCCCAGCCCCCGATCCCCCGGCACCGCGCCGATCGCCCGGCCCCGCCGCGATTGCCCGCCCCGGCGCCGGGCGCTAGGTCTTGCCGCATGACAGACCGGGCGGACCGCCTTCTGGCCGAGATCGGCGCCTGCACCCTCTGTGCGGCGGACTTCGCGCGCACCGCCACCGCGCACGCGCCGCGCCCGGTCCTCTGGTTCCGGCCGGGCGCCCGCGTCCTGATCGCCGGGCAGGCCCCCGGCGCGCGCGTCCACGCCGCGGGGCGCCCCTTTGCCGACGCCTCCGGCGACCGCCTGCGCGAATGGCTCGGGCTCGACCCGGCCACCTTCTACGACCGCGCCCGCATCGCCATCGTGCCGATGGCCTTCTGCTTTCCGGGCTACGACGCCCGCGGCGCCGACCTGCCGCCCCCAGCCCGCTGCGCCGCGACCTGGCGGGCGCGGGTGCTGGCCGTGCTCGGCGGCGTCCGCCTGACCATCCTCGTCGGCGGCCACGCCCAGCGCTGGCATCTCGGCCCCGACGCCGCCGCCGGCGTCACCGCCTGCGTCCGCGACTGGCGGCGCCACGCCCCCCGCATCCTGCCGCTGCCGCATCCGTCATGGCGCAACGCTGCCTGGCTGCGGCGCAACCCCTGGTTCGGCGACGAGCTTCTCCCCGCCGCCCGCCGCATTCTCGCCGAGGCCCTGCGTGACTGAGGCGACCCCCCTCGACCGTGCCATCGCGCGGATGGATGCCGACCCGCAGGACGACGCCGCGCGGCGGGCCTTCTACGGCCTTCTCGCCGCGGCCGAGCTTCACCTGCCCGTCCGCGACGAGACGGCGGCAGAGCCCGCGCCGGAGATCCTCGAGCTCGCCGAGGGCCGCTTCGTCCCCGCCTTCGACGGCGAGGACCGGCTCGCCGCCTTCAGCGGCCGGCCGACCGCCCAGGCCGTCATCACCGGCGCGGCGCTGGCGCGGGCGCTTTCCGGGCGCGGCATCGGCATCGCCCTCAATCCCGGCGTCGCGCCCGGGGCCTTTGTCATGCCCCCCGACGCCGTGGACTGGCTCGCCGCCGTTCTGGAAACCGCCCCGCCGGCGGAACCGGCGCGGATCGCGGCGGTCCTGCCCGGCGCCGGGGCCGGACCGGACCTCGCCGGGGCGCTCGCCGTCCGCTTCGCCAGCCTGCCGCCGCAGCTCGCCGCGGCGGTCCTGATCCGCGCGACGCTGACGGACGGCCGGCAGGCTCCGGTCCTCGTCTTCGCCGGCGCCGCGCCCGCCGCCCGGCCGGCGCTCGCCCGCGCGGCCGCCGAGGCGGCGGTCTTCGCCGGCTCGGACAGCGGCGCCGGCGCCGGGCTTGCGGTCGCCTTCCCCGCGCCCGGCGACGATCTCGCCCGGCAGGCCCTGCGCCACGGATGGCTGCTCAACCCTCCGCTGCCGGACCCGGACGCCGCGCCGCCCGCCGCGCCGCCTGCCGGCCCCGGCACCGATCCCGCCCGGCCGCCCCGGCTGCGCTAGGGACGCGCCCGCCCGCGCCGCCCGCCGTCAGTAGGCGCGCGTCCGGTCCACCAGATGCAGGAAGGGCTCCCCCGCCTCGCCGCGCCGGATGTTCTCGGCCAGCGTCCGCGCCGCGCTGGCGGTCCGGGTGTCGGCGGCGATGTGCGGCGTCACCGTGACCTTCGGATGGGCCCAGAAGGGGTGGTCGGGCGGCAGCGGCTCGGTGCGGAACACGTCCAGCGTCGCGTGGGCGACATGGCCCGCATCCAGCGCCGCCAGCAGCGCCGCGTCGTCGATCAGCGCGCCGCGCCCCGGATTCACGATGACGACGCCGGGCTTCATCATCGCGATGACCTTCCGGCCGACGAGGTTCTCGGTCTCGGGCGTCAGCGGCAGGAGAAGGACGACGAAATCCGCCTCCCCCAGCACCCGCGCCAGACCCTCCGGGCCGGCGGCGCAGGTGATGCCCGCCACCTGCTTCGGCGTCCGGCTCCAGCCCGCGACGCGGAAGTTCAGCCCCGCCAGCGCCCGCGCCGCCGCCGCGCCGAGCTCGCCCAGTCCCAGCACCGCCACGCCGCGCTCGCGCGCCAGCGGCGGCAGCACCGTGTTCCGCCAGATCCCGTCCTGCCCCAGGATATGCGCGTCCATCCCCAGGTGATGGCGCAGGACATGGCCGGTGACATATTCGACCATGCCCTCGGTCAGGGCGTCGTTGACCATCCGGCACAGGGGCTGGGTCAGGGTCGGGTTGCCGACCAGCTTCTCCACCCCCGCCCACAGGTTCAGCACCGCCTTCGCCCGCACATAGGGCGAGAAGTCGGCGATCGTCCCGCCGGGGGAGAAGATGATGTAGTCCACCGCGGCCGGATCGGGGGCGCGGTCCGAAACCTCCGCCGCCACCCCCGCCTGCCGCAGCGCCTCCGCCAGCGGGGCGCGGTAGTCCGGCCACAGGTCCGCGCCGGCGGCGAAATAGACGTTCACGGTCATCGGTCGGGCTACCTCGGGCGGTGGATATGCGCGCTCTGCACCAGCCCGAAGGCCATCACCAGGATGATCATCGATGTCCCGCCGTAGGAGACGAAGGGCAGCGGCACGCCGACGACGGGAATGAGGCCCATCACCATCGCCATGTTGACGGCGTAGAAGAGGAAGAAGGTCGTCGCCACCCCGTAGATGAGCAGCGCCGAATAACGGTCGCGGTTCTGCATCGCCGAGACGAAGCAGAAGACGAGGATCAGCACGAACAGCGCCAGAAGCGAGATCGCGCCGACGAAGCCGAACTCCTCGGCCAGGGTCGTGAAGATGAAGTCGGTATGCTTCTCGGGCAGGAAGTTCAGCCGCGACTGGGTGCCCTGCATGAAGCCCTTGCCCGACAGCCCGCCCGAGCCCAGCGCGATCTGCGCCTGGGTGATGTTGTAGCCCGCGCCCAGCGGGTCCGCGCCCGGATTGAGGAAGGTGTCGATGCGCCGGAACTGGTAGTCCTGCAGAAGCTGCCAGGAGGTGCCGCGGCTCTCGAAGACCGCAAAGATCACGCCGCCGATCATGGCGGCGACGCCGGCGAAGTACCACAGGCTGACCCCGGCCGCGAACATCACCGCGCCGCCGCCCATGACCAGCATCAGCGCCGTCCCGAGATTGGGCTGCGCCAGGACCAGCGCGGTCGGGACGAGGATCAGCGCCGCCGCCAGGAGCACCCACAGCGGATGCGACACCTTGGCCGGATCGAGCCAGTCGTAGAACGCCGCCAGCAGCATGACGAGCGTCACCTTCATCAGCTCCGAGGGCTGAAGCCGCAGCGGCCCGATCTCCAGCCAGCGCTGCGCGCCCATGCCGACCGAGCCGAACAGCTCGACGAGGACAAGAAGGACGAGCGCGCAGAGATAGGCCACCAGCGAGACGTTGCGCCAGAACCAGATCGGGATGAAGGCGATGACGAACATGCCCGCCATCCCGGCCGCGAAGCGCTTCATCTGCGGTTCCGCCCAGGCCGAGATGTCGCCCCCCGCGACCGAATAGAGCATCAGGAACCCGACGCAGGCGGTCGCGATCATCAGGACGACGATCGGCCAGTTGACGTAGAGCACCTTGCGGAGCCCGGACGGCACGGTCTTGACGTTGTACTCGAGATAGCTCACGCCCGCGTCCTCACCCGCACCGTCCGGCTTTCGTCCAGCAGCCGCAGGCTGCCCAGCTCCGCCTCGATCCGCGTCCGCTGGCTTGCCGGATAGGCCGACATCGGCGGCAGGCCGCCATGCAGGGCGAACAGCAGGATGTCGCGGGCGATCGGCGCGGCGGCCAGCGACCCGCCGCCGCCGTGCTCGACGACGACCGCGACGGCATAGCGCGGATTGTCGAAGGGGGCATAGCAGACGAACAGCGCGTGGTCGCGCCGCTCCCAGGGCAGGTCGTCGTTCGACACCACCCCGCTCGCGCGTTCGGCGGCGGTGATGTTGCGGACCTGGCTGGTCCCGGTCTTGCCGGCCATCAGCATCGCGTCGTCGTCGATCCGGCTCGCCCGCGCCGTGCCATGGGCGCCGTTCGTCACCGCGAACAGGCCCTTGCGGATCAGCCGCAGGCTGTTCTCGTTCACGCCCAGCGGCTCGGGCGGGGCGAGGGGAACCTCGCGCCCGCCGATCGACCGGATCAGCCGCGGCCGGACCGCAAGGCCGGTCGCGACCCGCGCCGTCATCACCGCGATCTGCAGCGGCGAGGCGAGGACAAAGCCCTGCCCGATGGCGGCGTTCAGCGTGTCGCCGATCCGCCATTCGCTGCCGTGCTTGGCCATCTTCCAGGCCCTGTCGGGCGCCAGCCCCTCGCTGACCGCCGACATCGGCAGCTCGTGCCGGACCCCGATTCCCAGCCGCCGCGCCATCGCGGCGACGCGGTCGATCCCGGTGCGCTGGGCGACCTCGTAGTAGAACACGTCGCAGGACTGTTCGAGGCTCTCGACAAAGCCGACCGAACCGTGTCCCGACCGCTTCCAGCAGTGGAACCTGCGGTCGCCCAGTTCCATGTGGCCGGGGCAATAGACCGTCTCGTCCGGCGCGATCACCCCGGCCTCCAGCGCCGCAAGCCCGGTGACGATCTTGAACACCGATCCCGGCGGATAGGCACCCTGGACTGTCTTGTCCGCCAGCGGCCGGTGGTCGTGCTCGAGAAGCGCCTTGTAGTCGGCCGAGGAGATGCCGCGCACGAAGAGGTTGGGATCGAAGCTGGGCGAGGAATTGATCGCCACGATGTCGCCGTTCGTCACGTCGATCACCACCGACGCCGCGCTTTCCGTGCCCAGCCTTGCCTGGGCGAAGTTCTGCAACCGGTGGTCGATGGTCAGCACCAGCGTCGCGCCCGGCTCGCCCTCGCGGCGCCCGATCTCGCGCATCACCCGGCCCGAGGAATTGACCTCGATCCGCTGCTCGCCGGCCTTGCCGCGCAGCTCGTCCTCGAGCTTGGCCTCGATGCCGAGCTTGCCGATCTGGAAGCGCGGGATCTGCAACAGCGGGTCGGGCTTCTCCAGCTTGGCGAGGTCGTAGTCCGACACCGGCCCGACATAGCCCAGCACATGGGCAAAGTCCTGCGCCAGCGGATACTGCCGCGACAGGCCGACCTCGGTCGTCACGCCGGGCAGGGCGGGGGCATTGACCGAGACGCGCGCGAAATCCTCCCACGACAGGCGGTCGGCCACGGTGATCGGGATCGTCGGACTGCGCTTCTCGGTCTCGGCCAGCACCGCCGCGATGTCTTCCTGCGTCAGCGGGATCAGCCGCGCGAGCCGGCCGAGCACCTCCGCCACGTCGCCGGCGTCGTCGCGCGTGATGGTGACGCGGTAGTTCTGCTCGTTGCCGGCCACCAGAACGCCGTCGCGGTCGAGGATCAGGCCGCGGGCCGGCGGGATCAGCCGGATCTTGATCGAGTTCTCGTCGGCGAGAAGCTTGAACTGGGCGGCCTGCTCGATCTGCATGTAGCGCATCCGCAGCGCCAGGCCGAGCGAGACGCTGCCCATCAGCAGGCCCAGCATGACGCCGCGGCGGCTGACCCTGCGGGCCGCCTCGCCGTTGTCCCGTGTCGGCCGCCGCGCCGGCATCGTCAGACCCTGTGCCCGAGCGCGTCCACCTCGCCCGGCGCGACCTTGCGGATGCCGAAGGCAAGATGGGACAGGCCGACGATCACCGGATAGGCGGCGGCCGTCGCGACGCATTGCAGGACCGTCGGCCCGAACCCGGCCTGCGGCACCATGAACAGGGCCAGGACCAGCCGGTTGAGCCCGAACATCGCCAGCATCACCGTCGTCACCATCGCCCATTCCAGCATCAGCGGCAGGTCGCGCACCAGCACAACCCGCGCGCGCAGGAACTCGCAGCCCAGAAGCACGATCAGCGTCCACAGCCCCGGCGGCCGCATCGTCACCAGGTCCTGCAGCAGGAAGATCGCGACGATGGCGGTGGCCGGCACGTATTCCGGCCGCCGCAGCAGCCAGGCGATGGTCAGCGCCAGCAGGATGTCGGGGCCAGGCCAGGATGCGGGCAGGGTGGACAGGGGCAGCATCCCGACGAACAGGACAAGCGCCGACAGCGCGACGTAAAGCGCGCGGTGGCCGGCCCGCGTCATCGAGACCGGATCAACCATTGGCGGTCCCGCCCGCGGCGGTCAGGGCCGCCGGCGCGGCCGGCGGCGCGATGCCAAGGCCCTGCGGATCGGGCGAGGGGACCGGCGCCGCTCCGGCCTCGGGCAGCGCGGGGGGCAGCGCGGGCAGGGCCGGCGGCGCCTCCGGCACGATCAGGTCGCCGGCGTCGCGGATCGCCTCGGCCGGGCGCGAGCGCAGCACGCGCAGGAAGTCGAGCCGCTCGTAATCGGCCGACAGGATGGCGCGCAGCCGCCCGTCGGTGTCCACCGCGACCTGCCCGACCAGCAGCCCGGCCGGAAACACCCCGCCGTCGCCCGAGGAGACGATCCTGTCCCCTGCGCGCACCTTCTCGGCATCCTCGACGAACTCGATCAGCGGCCGCGCCGTGTTGTCCCCCGACAGGATCGCCCGCTGCCCGGAGGGCTGGATCGTGACCGGAACCCGGCTCGACGCATCGGTCAGCAGCAGCACCCGCGAGGTCGTGTTGCCGACCCCCGAGATGCGCCCGACCAGCCCCAGCCCGTCGGTCGTCGCCCAGCCGTCCACGATGCCGTCGCGCCGCCCGACATTGAGCAGGACCGACTGCCGGAAGGGCGAGCCGGAATCGGCCAGCACGACGCCCGAAACCGAGGTCAGCTTGGGGTCGAGCCGGACGTTGTTCTGCGCCAGCAGCTTGGCGTTCTGCTGCTCCAGCTGCACCGCCGCCTCCTTCCAGGCGCGCATCTGCTTCAGCTCCTCGCGCAGCTGCCGGTTCTGCTCGTGCAGGCTGGCATAGGACTGGAAGTCGTCCACCATCGCGACGAAGCGCGTCACCGGCACCAGCGCCCAGTCGAAGCTCGGCACCACCGCGTCGGTGAGGGCGGCGCGGAAGCGCTCGACGCGCGGGCTGTCGATGCGCCAGACCAGGAACAGGAGGCCGAGGCACAGCACGGTGACCGCCAGCAGGATGCGGCGCACCGGCCCGGCGAAATTGAAGTCGGCGTTGCGATCCCTGGCCAAGGGGCCCCCGTTCCGAACCTGCCGCGCCCCGGGCGTCGGGCCCGGGCTCAGCTGTCGTAATCTATCACATGCCGGAGCTGTTTCTCATACTCCAGCGCCTTGCCGGTGCCGAGGGCAACACAATTCAGCGACTGGTCGGCGATCGAGATCGACAGCCCGGTCTGTTCGCGCAGCGCGAGGTCGAGATCGCCCAGAAGGGCGCCGCCCCCGGTCAGCATCACGCCGCGGTCCACGATGTCGGCCGCGAGATCCGGCGGCGTCGCCTCCAGCGCCGTCATCACCGCCTCGCAGATCGACTGCACCGGTTCGGCCAGCGCCTCGGCGACCTGCGCCTGGTTGATCTCGATCTCCTTCGGCACGCCGTTCAGCAGGTCGCGGCCGCGGATCTGCATGCTGGCGCCGCGCCCGTCGTCCGGCATCCGGGCGGTGCCGATCGAGGTCTTGATGCGCTCGGCGGTGCTCTCGCCGACCAGCAGGTTCTGCTGCCGGCGCAGGTAGTTGACGATCGCCTCGTCCATGCGGTCGCCGCCGACGCGCACCGAGCGCGCATAGACGATGTCGCCAAGGCTCAGGACCGCGACCTCGGTCGTGCCGCCGCCGATGTCCACCACCATGCTGCCGGTCGGATCGGTGATCGGCATCCCGGCGCCGATCGCCGCCGCGATCGGCTCGGCGATCAGCCCGGCGCGGCGGGCGCCCGCCGACAGGACCGACTGGCGGATCGCGCGCTTCTCGACCGGGGTCGCGCCGTGCGGGACGCAGACGATGATCTTCGGCTTGGAGAAGGTCGTGCGCTTGGCCACCTTGCGGATGAAGTGCTTGATCATCTCCTCGGCGACGTCGAAATCGGCGATGACGCCCTCGCGCATCGGCCGGATCGCCTCGATCGAGCCCGGCGTGCGGCCGAGCATCAGCTTGGCGTCCTCGCCCACCGCCAGGACCTGCTTCCTGCCGTCCTTGACGTGATAGGCCACGACCGAGGGCTCGTTCAGGACGATGCCCTTGCCGCGCACGTAGACGAGCGTGTTGGCCGTCCCGAGGTCGATCGCCATGTCCGACGAAAACAGTCCGCCCCAGCCCGCCATGATGAGTTTCCCGAGTGCCAATGCCGTTCCATGCCCGCGACTCCGAGCGGAGGGGGCGAGTGGCTTATAGAGACAGTGCAGGGCAAGGGAAAGGGCGGCGGAAACCGCCCCGGCGGGCGCGCGCGCAGGATGTTCGATTGGCTGCGGCCGCCCTGCGGCGGCGGCGCGGCCCGCGGGGTTCGAAATCTGCAAGGATCGGGCAGGTCACGGGCCAAGGGCGCGCCCGGCATGTCGGGAAAGCTGAAAGGCGTTGGCAACGGCCCGGAACGGCCCGGGTTGCGGCGTTCCTGCACTTTTCGAACCAGCTTTTCCGGGCGGGCCGCAGCCGCCCCGCCCGGCCGCTTGCAGCGATCGAACAATCCGGCCGCGGGGCGGGCCTCACCGTGCCGCGATCGGTCCGGGCGCCGGAACCCCGCATCCGCGGCCCCGCGCCGGCGGGGCCGCCCCGCTCCGGCCCAGGACCCGCTCGCGCAGGCCCTCGCGCTCCAGCCCCATGTCGGCCAGCATCCGGTCGCTCAGCCCGCGCAGCTCGACCAGCGCGCCTTCGGCCGCCCACCACGCCCTGATCCGTTCCAGCATGACATCCTCCTGTCCGGGAATGCCCGCTTGTGCCATGAAGGGATTGCCGCGATAATCCGACATTATCCGAATGGGCTTTGCAGCGAGGCTAATCAATGCGCGGCGGCGACTATGCCGGACTCAGGGCCTTCGCGGCGGTGGTGCGCGAGGGCAGCTTCACCCGGGCGGCGGCGCAGCTGGGGGTGACGCCCTCGGCCCTGTCCCAGACCATCCGCGCGCTCGAGGACCGGCTGGGCCAGCGGCTGCTGAACCGCACCACGCGCAGCGTCGCGCCCAGCCATGCCGGGCAGGCGCTGGCCGAGCGGCTCCTGCCGGTGCTCGACGATCTCGACGGGGTGGTGGACGCGGCCTTCGCCGCGGCGGGAGAGGTCGCCGGCCCCCTGCGGCTCGATGTGGTGCGGGTGGCGATGCCGCTGCTGTCGCGGATCGTGCCGGGGTTCCTTGCGCGTCACCCGCGGGTGCGGCTGGAGGTGGCCTCGAACGATGCGCTCATCGACATCGTGGCCCAGGGCTTCGACGCCGGGATCAGGCTGGCCGAGCGGCTGGAGGGCGACATGATCGCCGTGCCCTTCGGGTGGCCGCTCCGGATGGTCTGCGTCGCCGCGCCGGACTACCTCGCCCACCATCCCGCGCCCGTGCATCCGCGCGATCTGGCCGGTCACGCCTGCCTGGTGACGCTGGTGCCCTCGACCGGCACGCCCTACCGCTGGGAATTCGAGAAGGGCGGCGAAGAGCTGCGCATCGCCGTCGATGGCCCGCTCCTGTCGCGCGACAGCGACCTGCGGCTTGCCGCCTGTCTGGCCGGGGTGGGGATCGGCAACTTCTTCGAGGACGAGGTGCGCGGCCATCTCGCCGCGGGCGCGCTGGTGCAGGTCCTGGCCGACTGGACCCCGCCCTTTCCCGGCTGCTACCTCTACTATCCCAGCCGCCGCAACCCGCCGCCGCCGCTCAAGGCCTTCGTGGACTACATGAGGGATGCGGACCGCCCGCCGGGGCAGGCCCGGCCGCGCGGCTGACGCCCCTCCGTCCCTCCCTCAGCCCTGCGCGGCAAGCTCGCGGACAAGGACCTCGAGCTGGTCGAAGGCCGAGGCCATCCCCTCCGTCATGCCGACGCCGAGATATTCGGCCCTCATCTCGGGCGAGGGGAAGAGAACCGTGGTCGTCACCGTCGTCCGTCCGGCCTGTTCCTCGAAGGTCGTGGTGAACAGCATCCTCCCCTCGTTCCGCAGGTTCATGTCCCCGCCCCGGCCGTCCTCGAAGGCATTGTCGTAGACGATCCGGGAATAGGGCACGATCTCGTGGTAGGTGCCGCCGAAGGGCGGCCCTTCCCTGCCGTCCGGCCCGGTCATCACCATCCGCCATCTTCCGCCCACGCGGAAATCGATGTCGCAGGTGGTGACGGGATAGCCCGCCGGACCGAACCAGCGCATCAGGTGTTCGGGCCGCGCATGGGCGAGGAAGACATACTTCGCCGGCACGTCCATCACCCGGCTGACCGCAACCGTGCGCGCGAGGTCGGCCTCACTTTCCGTTGTCGTCATCCTTCGTCTCCTTCTGCTCCTGCTGCCGGATGTCCTTCGCCACCGCCTCCAGACGGTCGAAGCGCTCCTCCATCAGCTGGCGGAACGGGCCGATCCAGTCGTCAAGCGCCGCCAGCCCGGCGGGCTGAAGGCGCACCGGGCGCAGGTTGGCGTTCCGGCCCCGCGTCACCAGCCCGGCGGCTTCGAGGATCCTGAGATGTGAGGAGATCGTCGGCTGGCTGAGGGCGAAGGGCGCCCCCAGCTCGGTCGCCGGAACCTCGCCTGCGCGCAGCCTTTCCAGCATCGCGCGCCGGGTCGGGTTGGCAAGGGCCGACAGGACAAGGTCGAGGGATGTCTGCATCGACGAATCTCTATATTGATGGAACTCAATATAGAGATTCGCCGAAGTAAGGCAAGCGCCCCGGTCAGCCGGCGTCGCGTTCGGCCGGCGCCCCGGTCAGCCGGCGTCCTTGTAGTTGATCTCCCTGCGGTCGCTCCCGGCCGTCTTCTCGCGGCGCACGATCAGCCGGTTCAGCGCGTTGACATAGGCCTTCGTGCTGGCGACGACGGTATCGGTGTCGGCCGACTGGCCGGTGACGATCCGGCCGTCCTCCTCCAGCCGCACGCTGACGGTCGCCTGGGCGTCGGTGCCCTCGGTCACCGCGTGCACCTGGTAAAGCTCCAGCCGCGCCTCGTGCGGAAAGACCATGCGCACCGCCTTGAAGGCGGCGTCCACCGGCCCGTCGCCCTGGGCGGTGACGTGATGCTCCACCCCGTCCACCGCCAGGATCAGGTCGGCCGACTGCGGCGCCTCGGTGCCGCAGATCACGCGCAGGAACCGGACCTGAAGATGGTCCGGCGCGTCCGCCGCCGTGTCGCGCATCAGCGCGATCAGGTCGTCGTCATAGACCTCCTTCTTGCGGTCGGCGAGCGCCTTGAAGCGCACGAACACGTCGTTTAGTTGGTTGTCGGCCAGATCGTAGCCCAGGTCGTGCAGCTTGGCCCGCAGCGCCGCGCGGCCCGAATGCTTGCCCATGACCAGGTTCGTCTCCTTCAGCCCGATGTCGGTCGGGCGCATGATCTCGAAGGTCTCGGCGTTCTTCAGCATCCCGTCCTGATGGATGCCGCTCTCGTGCGCGAAGGCGTTCTTGCCGACGATGGCCTTGTTGAACTGCACCGGAAAGCCGGACACCGCCGCGACCCGGCGCGAGATGTTGATGATCTTCGTCGTGTCGATGCCGGTGCGGTAGGGCAGGATGTCGTTGCGCACCTTCAGCGCCATCACCACCTCTTCCAGCGCCGTGTTGCCGGCGCGCTCGCCGAGGCCGTTGATCGTGCATTCGACCTGCCGCGCCCCGGCCTCCACCGCGGCCAGCGCGTTCGCCGTCGCCATGCCGAGGTCGTTGTGGCAATGGGTGGCGAAGACCACCGTGTCGGCGCCCGGCACCCTCTCGCGCAGCATGGTGATCAGCTTCGCGCTCTCGAACGGGTAGGTGTAGCCCACGGTGTCGGGGATGTTGATCGTGCCCGCCCCCGCCCGGATCGCCGTCTCGACCACCTTGCAGAGATAGTCGTGCTCGGTCCGCGTCGCGTCCATCGGCGACCACTGCACATCCTCGCAGAGGTTGCGCGCATGGGTCACCGTCTCGTGGATGCGCTCGACCATCTGCTCCTTGGTCAGGTTCGGGATCGCCCGGTGCAGGGGCGAGGTGCCGATGAAGGTGTGGATGCGCGGCCGCTTCGCATGGCGCACCGCCTCCCAGCAGCGGTCGATGTCCTTCAGGTTCGCGCGCGCCAGGCCGCAGGTCACGGCGCGCCGGGCGCGGCGGGCGATCTCGCTCACCGCCGCGAAGTCGCCCTCCGAGGCGATGGGAAAGCCCGCCTCGATGATGTCCACGCCCATCTCGTCGAGAAGCTCCGCGATCTCCAGCTTCTCGTCATGGGTCATCGTCGCGCCGGGGCTCTGTTCGCCGTCGCGCAGCGTGGTGTCGAAGATCAGGACCCGGTCCTGCCTGCTTGTGTCGGTCATCGCCGTAACTCTCGTCTGAACCTTAGCTGTCGACTGGGCTTCCGCCTGCGGGCGCTGGTCACCTCCGAGCGGTCGCGCCCAAGGGGCTCGCTCAGAGGCGGCTAAGGAGGAGAAGCGCGGGAACGGCGGCCCGGGCGCTGCCGGCGCCGGGCGCGAATGCGGTATGCGGTCCCCGTTCCATGGCGCGGGACTATACGGGCGGGCGGGCGAAAGAAAAGTGCAAAATTGACCGCCCGCGCGCGGCCGCTAGCTGATGGCGCGGCAGAGGGGGGACGGGAATGCGGGCGCGGGCGATAGGGGTTCGGGCAGCGGCGGGCAGGGGCGGCCGGCCCGCCCGCGCGCCGGCGAGGGTCCCGCCGTGAACCTCGTCCTCGTCCTCGGCGACCAGCTCACGCCCGGCCTCGCCGCCCTGCGCGCGGCCGACCGCGGCCGCGATGTCGTCGTCATGGCCGAGGTCATGGCCGAGGCCGCCGCCATCCCCCACCATCCCCAGAAGATCGCGCTGACCTTCGCCGCGATGCGCCACTTCGCGCGGGCCCTGCGCGAGGACGGCTGGAGCGTCCGCTACACCCGGCTCGACGATCCCCGCAACAGCCAGTCGATCCCCGGCGAACTCCTCCGCGCCGCCGCCGCGACGGGTTCGCGGCGCGTCATCGCCACCGCCTGCGGCGACTGGCGCCTGCGCGCGGCCATCGCGTCGGCGCCGCTCGACGTGACGGTCCTGCCCGACGACCGCTTCCTCTGCCCGGAGGCCGACTTCGCCGCCTGGGCGCGGGGGCGGCGCGAGCTCCGCCTGGAATGGTTCTACCGCATGATGCGCCGCCGCACCGGGCTCCTGATGGAGGGCGACCGCCCGGCCGGCGGGCAGTGGAACTTCGACGCCCGGAACCGCCGCCCGGCCCGGCCGGACCTGTTCCGCAGCCCGCCCCCCGCCTTCGCGCCCGACGAAGAAACCGAGGCGGTCCTGCGCCTCGTCGAGACCCGCTTTCCCGGCCACTGGGGGCGCCTCCGCCCCTTCCGCTGGGGGGTGACGCGGGCCGCGGCGCTGGCCGCGATGGCGGATTTCATGGCCCGCCGCCTGCCGGGCTTCGGCGCCACCCAGGACGCGATGCTGGCGGGCGATCCCTGGCTCAACCATTCCGTCCTCTCGCCCTACCTCAACCTCGGCCTGCTGACCCCGGCCGAGGTCTGCGCCGCCGCCGCGGCGGAATGGAAGGCCGGGCGCGCGCCGATCGCCGCCGCCGAGGGCTTCATCCGTCAGATCATCGGCTGGCGCGAATATGTCCGCGGCATCTTCCTCATGAAGGGTCCGGCCTACCGGGACCTGAACGCCCTGCGCCACCGCCGGCCGCTGCCGCGCTTCTACCGCGACGGGCAGACCGCGATGGCCTGCCTCGCGCAGGTGGTCGGCCAGACCCGCGACACCGGCTATGCCCACCACATCCAGCGCCTGATGGTGGCGGGGAACTTCGCGCTGCTCGCCGGGATCGACCCCGGTCAGGTCCACGACTGGTTCATGGAGGGCTACATCGACGCCTTCGACTGGGTGATGGCGCCGAACGTCATCGGGATGAGCCAGCACGCCGACGGCGGTCTCGTGGGGTCGAAGCCCTATGTCTCCTCGGGCGCCTATATCGACCGGATGTCGGATTACTGCCGCGGCTGCGCCTATGACGTCAGGGCGCGGGCGGGCGACCGGGCCTGCCCGTTCAACCTGCTCTACTGGCACTTCCTCGACCGCCACCGCGGCCGGTTCGGCGGCAATCCCCGCTTGGCCCCGGCCTACCGGACCTGGGACGGGATGGAGGAAGGCCACCGCGCGCGCCTGCGCGCCGATGCCGGGCGCCTGCTCGCCCGGCTCGATGCCGGCCAGCCGGTCTAGCGACCGAAGGGCGGGGCCGCCGCCGGCCGCCGGTCTCAGGGATTGGTGGCCGCCCCGTCCCCGCCGCCTTCGGCGGGCGCCGGGGCGGGGGTCTCCTCGGTCAGGGTGCCGTCGGTCCAGATCCCGCTCGCGACCTGGCCGGTGGCGTATTTCATCGTCCCCTGGCCCTGCCGCTTGCCCTTCACGAAGCTGCCCTCGTAGACATCCCCGTTGGCATAGGTCGCGATACCCTGGCCGTCGATCTCGCCCGCCTTCCAGTCGCCGACATAGCGGAAGCCGTCCTTCATGACGATCTCGCCCTTGCCCTCGCGCTGGCCCTTCACGAACTGGCCGGTATAGACCGAGCCGTCCGGATAGGTCGCGACACCCTGGCCGTCGCGCTGTCCGTCCTTCCAGTCGCCCTCGTAGGAATAGCCGTCCGGATAGGTCATCCGGCCCTTGCCGTGGTTCTTGCCGGCCTTGAACTGCCCGACATAGACCATGCCGTTGGCATAGGTTGCGGTGCCGCTGCCCTCGATCACGCCGGCCACCCAGTCGCCCTCGTAGGTCGAGCCGTCCTTGTAGGTGATCTTGCCCTTGCCGTCCGCCACATCGTCCTTGAACGTGCCCTCGTAGACCGAGCCGTCCGCATAGGTCGCCTTGCCGGTGCCGGCGATGCGCCCGGCGCGCCATTCGCCGTCATAGACATAGCCGTCGGTGCCGCGGAACACGCCGCGGCCCTCGCGCAGGTCGTTGACGAAGCCGCCCTCGTAGGTGTCGCCGTTCTTGTAGGTGACCTTGCCGCTGCCCTGGCGCTTGCCGTTCACGAGCAGGCCCTCGAAGACGTCGCCGTTGGGCTGGGTCAGCTTGCCGAGGCCGTTGATCTGCCCGTCCTTCCAGGCCCCTTCGTAGATCAGCCCGTCCGCCGTCGTCAGCTTGCCCTGCCCGGCGCGCTCGCCCTTCAGCATGTCGCCTTCGTAGACCGAGCCGTCGGCATAGGTGATCCGGCCCTTGCCCTGCTTGACCCCGTTCACCCAGTCGCCGTCATAGGAATAGCCGTCGGGGCCTTCCAGCCGGCCCTTGCCGTGGTGCATCGCCTTGAGGAAGCCGCCGGTATAGACGTAGCCGTTGGCATAGGTGGCGGTGCCCTCGCCGGTGATCTCGCCGTCCACCCAGTCGCCCTCGTAGCTGCCGCCGTCGGCGAAGGTGATCTTGCCCTTGCCGTTCGGCTTGCCCTTGGCGAACTGGCCCTCGTAGACCGATCCGTTGGGGAAGCGCGCCTTGCCGGTGCCGAGGATCTCTCCCTCGACCCAGTCGCCGGTGTATTCGTAGCCGTTGGGCAGCGTGTAGGTGCCCTGGCCGTGCTGCTTGCCGTCCTTGAAAGTGCCGACATAGACGCCGCCGTCGTCGTACTGCTTGGTGACGACCTCCTGCGCCGGGGCGGCCCCGGCCGCCACGATCGCCGCCGCCGCCAGTGTCGCGCCCAGTCCAGCCTTGATCCCGAAAGCCATGTTCCGCCCCCTGCCAGACGATCCCTGACGAACTGCCCGTTCAGGTTCCGGAGCCTAGAGGCGCCCTTGCCCCGATTCAAGCCGCGCCTGGCCTGCCCGGTCCCTGCGCTGCCCCGCCCGGTCTGCCCGCGCCCGGGGCAGCGCCCCGCCGGCGCCGCGCGCGCGGGCGATCCGGCGCTTCCTCTCGCGCCGCGGTCTGCTAAGAGGGGCGGGACGGATCACGAGGACGTGCATGGCCGACCGCTTCCGCCTGACGCTGGCACAGCTCAACCCCACGGTCGGGGCGCTCGCGGCCAATGCCGCCAAGGCGCGCGCCGCCTGGGCCGAGGCGAAGGCCGCCGGCGCCGACATGGTCGCCCTGCCGGAGATGTTCATCACCGGCTACCAGACGCGCGACCTGGTGATGAAGCCCGCCTTCCACCGCGACGCGATGGCGGCGATCGAGGCCCTGGCGGCGGACTGCGCCGACGGGCCGGCGCTGGGCATCGGCGGGCCGTGGTCGGACGGCGGGCGGCTCTACAACGCCTGGTGGGTGCTTCAGGGGGGGAAGGTGCTGGCGCGCGCGCTCAAGCACAACCTGCCCAACGACACCGTCTTCGACGAGGTGCGCATGTTTGCCTCGGCGCCGCCCCAGGGCCCCTACCGCGTCGGCCCGGTCCGCATCGGCACGCCGATCTGCGAGGACGCCTGGCACGAGGACGTCTCCGAGACGCTGATGGAATCGGGCGCCGAGATCCTCGTCGTGCCGAACGGCTCGCCCTACTACCGCAACAAGTACGACCGCCGCGTCGGCCTGATGGTGGCGCGGGTGATCGAGACGCGCCTGCCGCTCGTCTATCTCAACATGGTCGGCGGCCAGGACGACCAGGTCTTCGACGGCGGCTCCTTCGTGCTCAATCCCGGCATCGAGCTCGCGGTCCAGCTGCCGGTCTTCGACGAATGCATCCGCCACGTCGATTTCGAACGCTCCGAACGCGGCTGGCGGGCCCTGCGCACCGAGGTCGTGCCGCTGCCCGACGAATGGGAACAGGACTACCGCGCGATGGTCCTCTCGCTCCAGGACTACCTCGGCAAGAGCGGCCTGAGCAGGGTCCTGCTCGGACTCTCGGGCGGGATCGATTCCGCCCTCGTCGCCACCATCGCCACCGACGCCCTCGGCCCCGCCAATGTCCGCTGCGTCATGCTGCCCTCGGACTACACCTCGCAGGGCTCGCTCGACGATGCCCGCGCGGTGGCGCAGGCGCTCGGCTGCCGGCTCGACCGGATCGGCATCGAGGGGCCGCGCGACGCGGTGGAACGCGCGCTCCGCCCGCTCTTCCGCGGCACCCAGCCCGGCATCCCCGAGGAGAACATCCAGAGCCGCCTGCGCGGCCTGATCCTGATGGCGCTGTCCAACAAGTTCGGCGAGATGCTGCTCACCACCGGCAACAAGTCCGAGGTCGCCGTCGGCTACGCCACCATCTACGGCGACATGGCGGGGGGCTACAACCCGCTCAAGGACCTCTACAAGACCCGCGTCTTCCAGACCTGCCGCTGGCGCAACGCCAACCACCGCGACTGGATGAAGGGCCCGCCCGGCGTCGTCATCCCCGAGCGCGTGATCGACAAGCCGCCCTCGGCCGAACTGCGCCCGAACCAGAAGGACGAGGACAGCCTGCCCCCCTATCCGGTGCTGGACGCCATCCTCGAACGGCTCGTCGAGGGCGACCAGTCGGTGGCCGAGGTGGTCGCGGCGGGCTTCGACCGGGCGGTGGTGAAGAAGGTCGAGGCGCTGCTCTACGGCGCCGAGTGGAAGCGGTTCCAGTCCGCGCCCGGCACGCGGCTCACGCCCAAGGCCTTCTGGCTCGACCGCCGCTATCCGATCGTCAACCGCTGGCGCGACGAGGGCTGACGGGGGCTGACGCAAGCAGGAGGGATCATGGCCACGCAGAACCGCACCACCGCGACCGGGGCCGGCGTCGATGCCTTCCTCGCCGCGGTCGAGCCGCCCGACCGGCGCGAGGATGCGCGCCGCCTCGACGCCATCTTCCGCGAGGTCACGGGCTTCCTGCCGCGGATGTGGGGGCCCTCCATCGTCGGCTACGGCCGCTACGCCTATACCTACGACAGCGGCCATTCCGGCGAGATGTGCGCCACCGGCTTCAGCCCGCGCAGGGCCGAGCACTCGATCTACATCCTGCCCGGCTACGCGGACTACGGCGCACTGCTCAGGGATCTGGGCAGGCACCGCACCGGCAAGGCCTGCCTCTACGTCAAACGCCTCGCCGACATCGACGAATCCGTCCTGCGCCGGCTGATCCGCCGGGGCCTCGACGACCTCGCCCGCCGCTGGCCGGTCACGCCGGACTGACCCTCAGACGTGCGAGACGGTCTCGCCCAGCATCAGCCGCCGGACATCCTTGAGCGTGCAGAGCTTCGTGCCCGGCGTCATCACCGCGGCGCTGGCGGTGGCGGTGCCCCATTTCAGCGCCTCGGCATGGCTCTCGCCGCGCGCCAGCGACAGGGTGAAGGCGCCGACGAAACAGTCGCCCGCGCCGACGCGGCTCTTCACCGGCACCTCGTAGGCCGAGGCGAACAGCCGCTCGTCGCGGGTGGCCAGCACGTTGCCCTCCGCGCCGCGGGCGACGATCACGATCTCGGCCACCCCGTCGCGGACGAGCTTCTGGGCGAAGTCGGCGCTTTCCGTCCGCGTGGCAAGCTGGTGCCCGGCAAGTTCGGCCGCCTCGTCATGGTTCATCCGCAGCGCGAACAGGCCGGCGTCGCGCCCCTCGGCCACCCGGATCAGCGCCGCCCCCGAGGTGTCGAGGATCAGCCGCACGCCGCGCCCGGCGATCCGGCGCGACAGCTTGACCGGGAAATCGGGGTCCACGCCCGGCGGCTGGCTGCCCGAAAGGACGACGAAGGCGTCCTGCGGGATCGCCCGCGACAGGGCCTCCAGCGCCGCGCCGGTCGCCGCCTTCGGCCAGCGCGTGCCGGGCAGGACGAAGCGGTACTGCTGGTGCGTCGTGCCGTCGATCACCGAAAAGCTCTCGCGTGTCTCGCCCGGCGCGTCGAAGCCCGCCAGCGTCAGGCCGGAGCGGATCAGCATCCCCGCCAGCCGCTCGCCGGTCGCCCCGCCCAGGGCCACGAAGGCCGTGGACTGGCCGCCGAGGATCTGGATCGCGCGGCTGACGTTGATCCCGCCGCCGCCGGGATCGGTCTCGGGCGGGGTGCAGCGCAGCTTCGGCCCGCCGACGACATGGGCCGTCGAGGTCGAGATGTCGATCGCCGGGTTCAGCGTCACGGTCAGGATCGGGGTCTGGATCACGGTGCGGCTCCGTCGGCGAATCCGGCGCAAACTGTCAGGAAACCCCGGCCCGGAAAAGGGCGCGTCAGGCCTATTCCCACCAGCGGTCGATCTCGGCGATCTGGTCGTCGCTCCAGCCGAAGTGATGGGCAAGCTCGTGGATCAGGACATGGGCGACAAGCTGGCCGAGGCTGACGTCGCCGCGCTCGGCCCATTCGTCCAGGATCGGCCGCCGGAACAGCCAGATCGTGTCGGGCCGGTCCACCGTGTCCATCACCGATTTCTCGGTGACCGGCACGCCGTCGTAAAGCCCGGTCAGCTCGAAGGGATCCTCGATCCCCATCTCGTCCAGAACCTCGTCGGGCGGGAAATCCGCCGTCCGCAGCAGGATGCCCCGGGCCGCCGACGCGAATTCCGGCGGCAGGTCGTTCAGGGTCTTGCGCGCAAGCGACTCGATCGCGTCGAGATCGGGCGCTGCGCGCCCCAGCCAGTCGTCCATCGCGTCCTCCGGGGGGTCCGGGCCCTCATATGGACAAAACCGGGGCCTTGTGAAAGAGGGACCGGATTCAAGGAGGCCCGGACCATGCCCGCCGTCACCCGCTTTGCCCCCTCGCCCACCGGCTACATCCATGTGGGCAACCTGCGCACGGCGCTGATGAACTTCCTCATCGCGCGCAAGTCCGGCGGCACCTTCATCCTGCGCCTCGACGACACCGACCGCGAGCGGTCGAAACAGGAATATGCCGACGCCATCATGGAGGATCTCGAATGGCTCGGGCTCACCTGGGACCGGATCGAACGGCAGTCCGACCGTCTCGGCCGCTATGCCGACGCCGCCGAGGCGCTGCGCCGCGCCGGGCGCTTCTACGAATGCTTCGAGACGCCGACCGAACTCGACCTCAAGCGGAAGAAGCAGCTCAACATGGGCCGCCCGCCGGTCTATGACCGCGCCAGCCTGAACCTGACCGAAGAGGAGAAGGCGGCCTTCCGCGCCGCCGGGCGCGAGGGCTACTGGCGCTTCCTGCTCGACCGCAGCCGCATCGAATGGACCGACGGGATCCTCGGCCGGGTCTCGATCGACGCCGCCTCGGTCAGCGACCCGGTGCTGATCCGGCACGACGGGCAGGTGCTCTACACCTTCGCGTCCTCGGTCGATGACGTGGACATGGGCGTGACCGACATCGTGCGCGGCGCCGACCACGTGACCAACACCGCGACCCAGATCCAGATCATGCAGGCGCTCGGCGGCACGCCGCCCGCCTTCGCGCACCATTCGCTGCTGACGGCGGCGGACGGCAGCGAACTGTCCAAGCGGCTCGGCACGCTCAGCCTGCGCGACCTGCGCGCGGCGGGGGTGGCGAAGGAGGCGCTGCTCAGCCTGATGGCGCGGCTCGGCTCGTCGCAGCCGGTCGAGCTGCGGATGACGCTCGACGAGCTCGCCGAGGGCTTCGACCTTTCGCAGTTCGGCGCCGCGCCGACCCGCTTCGATCCCGAGGCGCTGTGGCCGCTGACGCGCGAACGCAACCAGCGCCTGCCCTTCGCCGCGGTCAGGGACCGGATCGCGGCGCTGGGCGTGCCGGAGGCGCTGGCGCCGGATTTCTGGCGCGTGGCCAGCCACAACGTCACCCGGCTCGAGGAACTGTCCGACTGGTGGGCGCTCTGCCGCGACGGGGCCGCGCCGGTCGTCGCCGCCGAGGACCGCGACTTCGTGCGCGCGGCGCTGGCGATGCTGCCGCCGGAACGCACCGGCTCGACCTGGGCCGAGTGGACCGCGGCGGTCGCGGCGCGGACCGGCCGCCGGGGCCGGGCGCTCTACCGCCCGCTGCGGCTCGCCCTGACCGGGCGCGAGAGCGGCCCCGAGATGGCCGACCTGCTGCCCCTCCTGCAGAAGATCCCGTCCGTCTGACCGTCCGGCGGGCGGCGCGGGCCGGGGAAGGGGGAAGGGGGAAAGGGGGGGGTTGCCATCCGGGATACGATGGGATACCGCAAACCCGGTCAGGATCGGGAGAACGGGGACGCGCCCCGTGCCGAAGGAGCAACCGCCCCGGTAAACTCTCAGGCGCAAGGACCGTCCTGACGACGGACTCTGGAGAGAGGCGCCTCGCGCGCCCGCCGAAGGGATAACGATCTCAGGCGCCCGTGTCGCGGGTGGATACAGAGGGGGCATCGGAGCGCGGGGGATTGGCCTCGCGCGCGGTGCCGGATTACTGTTCCGGCAGGCTGGCGGAGGGGGCGCGCGTGGGCGACCTGAAACGGACCTGTCTCTACGACCTTCACCTGAGCCTCGGGGCGAAGATGGTGCCCTTCGCGGGCTACGAGATGCCGGTCCAGTATCCGGCCGGGGTGCTGAAGGAACATCTCCACACCCGCGCCGCCGCCGGGCTCTTCGACGTCAGCCACATGGGGCAGGTGCTGCTCGCCTCCCCCCTCGGCCGGGTCGAGGACGCCGCCGCCGCGCTCGAGACGCTGGTGCCCGCCGATCTCCTCGGGCTCGCCGAGGGGCGGCAGCGCTACGGCCTGTTCACCAGTGACGCCGGCGGCATCCTCGACGACCTGATGATCGCCAACCGCGGCGACCACCTCTTCCTCGTCGTCAACGCGGCGCGCAAGGACCACGACCTGCGCCATCTCCGGGCGTCGCTCGGCGCCGCCGATGCCGGCCTCGTCACCGACCGGGCGCTGCTCGCGCTCCAGGGCCCGGCGGCCGAGGCCGCGCTCGCCGCGCTCGTCCCCGGCGTCGCCGGCATGGCCTTCATGGACGCCGGCATCCGCCACTGGGACGGCGTCGAGCTCTGGATCAGCCGCTCGGGCTATACCGGCGAGGACGGGTTCGAGATCTCGCTGCCCGAGCGCTTCGCCGAGGCCTTCGCGCGGCGCCTCCTCGCCGACCCCGCGGTGGCCCCGGCCGGGCTCGGCGCCCGCGATTCGCTCCGCCTCGAGGCCGGGCTCTGCCTCTGGGGCCACGACATCGACGAGACGACGACCCCGGCCGAGGCCGGGCTCGCCTGGGCGATCCCGAAGGTCCGCCGCGCCGGCGGCGCGCGCGCCGGCGGCTTCCCCGGCGCCGGCCGCATCCTGCGCGAACTCGCCGAGGGCCCGGCCCGCCGCCGCGCCGGCCTGCGCCCCGAGGGCCGCGCCCCGATGCGCGAGGGCACCCCCATCTTCGCCGCCGAGACCGGCAGCGCGCCGATCGGCGAGGTCACCTCGGGCGGCTTCGGGCCGAGCCTCGACGGCCCGATCGCGATGGCCTACCTGCCCGCCGCCTTCACCGCCGGCACCACCGTCTGGGGCGAGGTGCGCGGCCGCCGCCTGCCCGCGACGGTGGTGCCGATGCCCTTCCACCCGACCCGCTACAAACGCTGACAACCGACAGGGAAAACCGATGAAATACACCGAGGAACACGAATGGCTGCGCCCCGAGGGCGGGACCGTCACCGTCGGCATCACCGCCCATGCCGCCGAACAGCTGGGCGACGTGGTCTTCGTCGAACTGCCCGAACCGGGGCGGAAGGTGGCGAAGGGCGACGAGGTGGCGGTGATCGAAAGCGTCAAGGCCGCCTCCGACATCCGCGCCCCGGTGGACGGCGAGATCACCGAGATCAACCCCGCCCTCGCCGACAATCCCGGCCTCGTCAACGAGGACCCGACCGGCAAGGCCTGGTTCTTCCGCATGAAGGTCGCCGACATGAAGGCGCTCGACGGCTTCATGGACGAGGCCGCCTACAACGCGATGGTGGGCTGATCACTGCCATGGCCTACACACCCGCCGCCTACGACCCCTACGATTTCGCCAACCGCCGCCACATCGGCCCCTCGCCCGCCGAGATGGAGGAGATGCTGAAGGCGGTGGGCGTCGCCTCGCTCGACGAGCTGATCGACCAGACCATCCCGGCCAGCATCCGTCAGGGCAGGCCGCTCGACTGGTTCCCGCTCGCCGAACACGAGCTCCTGGCGCGGATGCGCGAGGTGGCGGCGAAGAACCGCGTCATGACCTCGCTCATCGGGCAGGGCTATTACGGCACCGTCACGCCCCCCGCGATCCAGCGCAACATCCTGGAGAACCCGGCCTGGTACACCGCCTATACCCCCTACCAGCCCGAGATCGCGCAGGGCCGGCTCGAGGCGCTGCTCAACTACCAGACGATGGTCAGCGACCTGACCGGCCTGCCGGTGGCCAATGCCTCGCTGCTCGACGAGGGCACCGCGGCGGCCGAGGCGATGACGATGGCCGAACGGGTGGCAAAGTCGCAGGCGCGGGGCTTCTTCGTCGATCACTGGTGCCACCCGCAGACGATCGCGGTCATCCGCACCCGGGCCGAGCCGCTGGGGATCCGCGTCATCGTCGCCGATCCCGCCACGCTCGATCCCGCCGCGGTGTTCGGCGCGCTGTTCCAGTATCCCGGCACCTACGGCCATGTCCGCGACTTCACCGCCGCCATCGCGGCGCTGCACGCCGCCGGCGCCATCGCCATCGTCGCGACCGACCTTCTGGCGCTGACCATGCTGAAGGAGCCCGGCGCGATGGGGGCCGACATCGCCGTGGGCTCCTCGCAGCGCTTCGGCGTGCCGATGGGCTATGGCGGGCCGCACGCCGCCTTCATGTCCTGCCGCGACGAGTTCAAGCGCGCCATGCCCGGCCGCATCGTCGGCGTCTCGGTCGATGCCGCCGGGCGCCGCGCCTATCGCCTGTCGCTGCAGACGCGCGAACAGCACATCCGGCGCGAGAAGGCCACCTCCAACGTCTGCACCGCCCAGGCGCTGCTGGCGGTCATGGCCAGCTTCTACGCCGTGTTCCACGGCCCGGTCGGGCTGCGGGCGATCGCCGAGCGGGTGCATTTCAGCACCGTGCGCCTCGCCCGCGCGCTGAAGGCGGCGGGGGCGAAGGTGGACCCGAAGCACTTCTTCGACACGATCACCGTCGAGGTCGGCGTCGGCCAGATGGGCATCCTCGCCGCCGCCCGCGCCGAGGGGCTGAATTTCCGCCGCATCCACACCAACCGCATCGGCATCTCGCTCGACGAGACGACCGACGAGAAGACCCTGATCCGCATCCTGCGCGCCTTCGGCATCAGCGGCGTCCCGCCGCACCGTGCCGTGCTCGGCTTCCCCGAGGAGATGCTGCGCACCTCGCCCTACCTGACCCATCCGGTCTTCCACATGAACCGGGCGGAATCCGAGATGATGCGCTACATGCGCCGCCTGTCGGACCGCGACCTCGCGCTCGACCGGGCGATGATCCCGCTCGGCTCCTGCACGATGAAGCTCAACGCCGCGGCCGAGATGATCCCGATCACCTGGCCCGAATTCGCCTCGCTGCACCCCTTCGCCCCCGCCGACCAGGCCGAAGGCTACCGCGAGGCGATCGAGGACCTGTCGCAGAAGCTCTGCCAGATCACCGGCTACGACGCCTTCTCGATGCAGCCGAATTCCGGCGCCCAGGGCGAATATGCCGGGCTGATGACCATCCGCGCCTATCACCGTGCGCATGGCGAGGGGCACCGCGACATCTGCCTGATCCCGGTCTCGGCGCATGGCACCAATCCGGCCAGCGCCGTCATGGCGGGCATGAAGGTCGTCGCGGTCAGGTCCTCGCCCAACGGCGACATCGACATCGACGACTTCCGCCAGAAGGCGGCCGAGGCCGGCGGCAGCCTCGCCGCCTGCATGATCACCTATCCCTCGACCCACGGCGTGTTCGAGGAAACCGTCCGCGAGGTCTGCGAGATCACCCACCGCCACGGCGGGCAGGTCTATATCGACGGCGCCAACATGAACGCGATGGTCGGCCTCGTGAAGCCGGGCGAGATCGGCGGCGATGTCAGCCACCTCAACCTGCACAAGACCTTCGCCATCCCGCATGGCGGCGGCGGCCCCGGCATGGGGCCGATCGGGGTCAAGCGCCACCTCGCGCCCTACCTGCCCGGCGATCCGCAGACCGGCGAGGCCGGGGCGGTCAGCGCCGCGCCCTACGGCTCGGCCTCGATCCTGCTCATCTCCTGGGCCTACTGCCTGATGATGGGTGGCGCGGGGCTGACCCAGGCGACCCGGGTCGCGATCCTCAACGCCAACTACATCGCGGCGCGGCTCCGGGGGGCCTACGATGTCCTGTTCATGGGCAACCGCGGGCGCGTCGCGCATGAATGCATCCTCGACACGCGGCCCTTCGCCGAGGCCGGCATCACCGTGGACGACATCGCCAAGCGGCTGATCGACAACGGCTTCCACGCGCCGACGATGAGCTGGCCGGTGGCCGGGACGCTGATGGTGGAGCCGACCGAGAGCGAGACCAAGGCCGAGCTCGACCGCTTCATCACCGCGATGCTGGCGATCCGCGAGGAGATCCGCGACGTCGCCGAGGGGCGGATCGACCGCGACAACAACCCGCTCAAGCACGCCCCCCACACGGTCGAGGATCTGGTCGGCGACTGGAACCGCCCCTACAGCCGCGCCCAGGGCTGCTTCCCGCCGGGCGCCTTCAAGGTGGACAAGTACTGGCCCCCCGTCGGACGGGTGGACAATGTCTGGGGCGACCGCAACCTCGTCTGCATCTGCCCGCCGGTGGACGCCTACCAGGAGGCCGCGGAATAGGCCGGACCGGGCCGGCGGATTCGGGGCGGACTTCCGAACGAAAGGTTAATGCCGATCCAAGCCATTGATTTTGCTGGGCCGGAAAGGGTGTCCCAGCGTGGGACACCCGTTTCGGGGCCGCCGGCTCGGGGCGAGGGGGCTTGAACGGCGCGGGGTCCGCCACCACTTCGGGGCCGGCTACGAAGGGGGCCCGCCATGACCGCCGACCGCATCCTCGTCTGCACCGCCTGCCGCCGGAAGAACCGCGTCGCGGCCGGCCGGCCCGCCGCCGCCGCGCGCTGCGGCAGCTGCGGCGCGCCGCTCCTGCCGGGCGAGGTGGCGGCGATCGACGCCGCCACCCACGACGCCGCGACGGCGGCCGACGCGGTGCCGCTGATCGTGGACTACTGGGCGCCCTGGTGCGGGCCGTGCCGGATGATGGCGCCCGAATTCGCGAAGGCGGCGGCGGCGCTGGCCGGCGAGGTGCGCTTCGCCAAGATCAACACCGAGGAGCATCCCGACGTCGCCGCGCGGCTCGGGATCCGCGGCATCCCGCTCCTGATCCTGTGGCAGGACGGGCGCGAGGTGGCGCGCCTTCCCGGCGCGCGCCCGGCCTCCGAGATCGTCGCCTTCGCCCGCCAGAACGCCCGCCGCGCCGCCTGAGCCGCGCTTGACTTCCCGCCGGGCATGGGCCACATGTCCGCCTCGCGAGCGTGGGGCAGTAGCTCAGTCGGGAGAGCGCATCGTTCGCAATGATGAGGTCAGGGGTTCGATTCCCCTCTGCTCCACCAGTTCCCCTTCCGGTTCCCCTTCCCGCGTGACCGACGTCTCTTGGCCAGCCGGCCAACGAATCGTTCAAGGCCCTTCGCCCGGCCGGAATCGGGCCATTTCGTGGTATCGGTCACACGCCCGCAACAATCCGCCTGCATGCTTGCGACTGGCAACCTGCCACGGGGGTCACCTGTCCTTTTGGACAAGTCCCTAAATCCAAGTTCTCAACCGGAAGAGTATGTGCGAATCCTTAACTCGCTGGTTCGGTGTAGTGAGTGTCTGGTTGAGCTGGTGTTGAGTTGTGAGTGATGAGTGATCCGGTGGTGGTGCGCCGGGGTTGGTCTGGTAACGAGTGACGTGAGTTGAAGGGAAGTTCGACGCCCGCCATGCGTCCGCCCGACGGGGAGGGGGCGCGGGGGCGCGGAGTGTGGAACGCAACGCCAAGGGGCCGGAACGCATGTCGCGTCCCGGCCCCGTTTCCTTCCGGATGCCCATCCCCTTGATTTGCGTGACCGATTGCCGCACGGTCGGGCCGTGGCGGGTCAGGGTGCCGGTCGCGCGCGGGCCGCGCGGGAGGACGTGTTGGTGCTGACTCCGGTGATCCTGTGCGGCGGGTCGGGCACGCGCCTGTGGCCGCTGTCGCGCAAGAGCTACCCCAAGCAGTTCGCGGCGCTGACCGGGCCGGAGAGCCTGTTCCAGGCCACGGCGCGGCGCCATTCCGGCGAGGGCAACGCCCCGCCCGTCATCGTCACCGCCGATGCCTTCCGCTTCATCGCGGCGGGCCAGCTGGCAGAGGCCGGGGTCGAACCGGGCACCATCCTCCTCGAACCCGAGCCGCGCAACACCGGGCCGGCGGTCCTTGCCGCCGCGATGCACGCACTTGCACAGGACCCCGACGCAATGCTGCTGATCGCGCCGTCGGACCACGTGATCGGGCGGCCGGCGGCGCTGCGCGCGGCGATCGGGGCCGGGATGGATGCAGCGCGGGACGGCCGGATCGTCACCTTCGGCGCCGTGCCCGACCGGGCAGAGACCGGCTACGGCTGGCTCGAACCCGACGCGGGCGAGGGCGAGGGGGCCGTGCCGCTCCGCCGCTTCGTCGAGAAGCCCGGCCCCGCCGAGGCGGAGCGGATGCTCGCCGAGGGTCGGCACCTGTGGAACATGGGCCTGTTCCTGGCGCGCGCCGACACGCTCGTCGCCGCCTTCGGGACGCATGCGCCCGACCTCGTCGGTCCGGTGCGGGACAGTCTTGACGCAGCCGCGCGCGACCTCGACTTCCTGCGGCTCGCCGCGGGGCCGTGGTCGCGGCTGCGCCAGGTGTCCTTCGACTATGCGGTGATGGAGAAGGCGGCAAACGTCGCGGTCGTGCGCTGCGACGCGGGCTGGTCCGACCTCGGCGACTGGCAGGCGGTGGCGCGTGACGTCGTGGCCCCTTCGGCAAACGTGACCGCGATCGACTGCGACGCAGCGACGCTGTTGCGCGCGGAAAGCCCCGGGCAGCAGATCGTCGGGCTTGGCCTTCAGGGGATCGTCGCGGTGGCGATGCCGGATGCGGTGCTGGTGGCCGACCGGGCGCGCGTGCAGGAGGTCCGCCGCGTCGTGGACCTGCTGCGGGCGAGGGGTGCCGCGCAGGCCGATACCTTTCCCCGCGTCCACCGGCCCTGGGGCTGGTACGAGACGCTGGTCGGCGGCGAACGCTTCGTGGTCAAGCGCATCTGCGTCGCGCCCGGCGGCATCCTGAGCCTCCAGTCCCATCTTCACCGGGCCGAGCACTGGATCGTCGTCACCGGCACGGTGCGGGTGACGATCGCCGAGCGCACCGAGCTTCTGACCGAGAACCAGTCGGCCTATATCCCGCTCGGCACCGTCCACCGGCTTGAAAACCCCGGCAGGCTTGCGGCGGTGCTGATCGAGGTCCAGACCGGCGCCTATCTGGCCGAGGACGACATCCGCCGTCTCGAGGATGCCTATGCGCGCGGGGCCGATCCCTGACGGGGCGGTTTACGCCGCCGCGCGGCGTGCTATGCTGCGCCGCAGCATCAGGCATTGGAGTCGCGGATGGCCGCCACCGTGATCGTCGTCGCCCAGCAGAAGGGCGGGTCCGGCAAGACGACGCTGGCCGCGAATCTCGCGGTGGCGGCGCGCCGGGCGGGGCGCCGGGTCGCGCTTCTCGACACCGATCCGCAGGGAAGCCTCGGGCGGTGGTTCATGCGCCGGCGGGAACGGGATCGGGACCCGGGCCTCGACTTCACCACCTCGTCGGCCTGGGGCGTGTACTACGAATGCGAGAAGCTCCGGCGCGGCGCCGATCTGGTGCTGATCGACACGCCGCCCAAGGTGGATGCCGATCTGCGGCCGGCGCTTCGCGAGGCCGACATCGTGCTCGTGCCGGTCGCGGCCAGCCATGTCGATCTGTGGGCGACCGACGGGGTGATCGATCTGGCGCGGCGGGAGGGCAAGCGCGTGCTGATCGTGATGAACAGGGTGCGTGCGGGGTCGCGCCTGTCCGCGGAAGTGACCGAGGCGGCGAGGCAGCTTGCGGCCGACGTGGCCACGGCATCGCTTGCCAACCGCGTCGCCTATGCCGAGACGCTGGGGAACGGGCTCGGGGTGCTCGAATCGCCGCGGGATGGCGCCGCCAGGGCCGAGGTGAGCGCGCTGGCGGCCGAACTCGGCATCGCCGTCTAGCTGCCCTTGCCCGGGCCCTTCACGATCAGGACCCAGAACGCATAGGCGGCCGCCGCGCCGAAGAGGATGCCCCAGAAGGGGCTGCCGGCCGCGGCCCCGCCGTCGCTTCCCGGCGACAAGGCGGCCACGAATTCGAACACCGACCAGACGGCCGGGACAAGCACGGTGACCCAGCGGACCCAGGCCCGGCGGAACATCGGATGATCGGCATCGAGGAACTTCATGGCCTCGAGCCTAACCCGGCAGGCCGGCCGGCGGCAAGCCGCGCCCCGACTTCACGTCGCGGTCAGGCGCCTTGAACGCGGCGGCCCCCGGACCATATCGGGCGCGAAGACACGCAACGGACAGGAAAGGTCAAGCGATGCAATGCCCCGTGGACGGCGCCACCCTGATGATGACCCAGCGGAACGGGGTCGAGATCGACTATTGCCCGACCTGCCGGGGCGTCTGGCTTGACCGGGGCGAGCTTGACAAGATCGTCGAGCGGACCATGGCTGAGGCCGGGCCGGCGGTGCCGCTGAGGGAACCCGAACGCGCGCGCGGTCCCGAGCCCGTGCGCGACGGCCGCGGCTACGGTCGCCATGACGACGATGACGATGACGACGACCGCTACCGCCGCGGCGGCGGGCGCCGGCGCCGCGACAGCTTCCTGTCGGACCTGTTCGACTTCTGATCCGGGCGGTCTTTACGCGGGCGGCCGCGCGGCGCGATACTTCGCGCGCGGGACCTGTCTGCGGGAGGCTGCGATGCTGAAGGTCGAACAGGGCGGCGACTGCCAGACGATCATCACCACGTTCGAGATGACGCCGGGCACGGCCCACGATCTGATGGACGAACTGAAGGACGCCTACGAGCTGTTCATCCGGCGGCAGCCCGGTTTCATCGCCGCCGCGCTGCACATGAACGATGCGCAGACCCGGATCGCCAATTACAGCCAGTGGCGCCGGCGCGAGGATTTCCTGGCGATGCTGCGCAGCCCCGAGATGCGCGAGCGCAACCGGCGCATCGCGGCGCTGTGCTCGCGCTTCGAGCCGGTGATGTACGACGTGGTCGAGGTCCTCGGCTAAGGCGCGAAGGGGGCGGTCAGCTCGGCCCGCCCGGTCCGCTTGTCGAAGATGCAGATCATGCGGTCGGTGCCGGCGGCGGTCGCGACGGTGACGTTGGCGGCGCCGTAGCTGTCGGACCCGAAGGGGTTGACCTCGATCTCCGGCGTCGTTCCGGGCGCGACGAGGGCAAGGCAGGCGGAACGGACCGAGTCGCGGAAGGCCGCCCAGGCATCGTCCGAGGAGGCGGCCGCGGGGACGGGCTGGCTCAGCAGCAGGCCGGCGCAGAGGCAGGGGATCAGGCGCACGGGACGGTCCTCCGGCAGCGTCTGCATGCATATGGCCCCATGACCTACTACCCTCCAACGATGCGCGGCAGGACGACGACCTCGCTGTCCGGCCTGACCTTTTCGAACCAGCGGTTGGTGTAGAGCCGCCCGTCGATCGACATCGACACGCCGCCCTCCAGCGCGGGTTTCATCTCCGGGTAGCGCGCGCCGAGGGCCGCGACGACCCCGCGCAGGTCCTGCGCATCCACCTCCACCTCGGCTTCGCCGCCGGTGTGGACGCGCAGGCCGCCCCAGATCCGCACCTTGACCACCGAAGCCGGCTCCTAGGCCTCGGACAGCGCCTTCAGCACCCGCGGCGGCGACATCGGCACATGCGTCATCCGCACGCCCGTGGCCGACGCGATCGCGTTCGCGATCGTGGCCATCGGCGGCACGATCGGCGTCTCGCCCACGCCGCGCACGCCGTAGGGATGGCCGGGGTTGGGGATTTCGAGGATCAGCGTGTCGATCATCGGCAGGTCGGAACAGACCGGGATGCGATAGTCGAGGAAGCCCGGATTCTGCAGCCGGCCGTCCTTGCCGTAGACGTATTCCTCGTTCAGCGCCCAGCCGATGCCCTGCACGGCGCCGCCTTGGTACTGGCCTTCGACATAGGCCGGATGCACCGCCTTGCCGGCGTCCTGCGCCACCGTGTAGCGCAGCACCTTCACCGCGCCCGTCTCGCGGTCCACCTCGACATCGGCGAGATGCGCGCCGAAGGACACGCCCGCGCCTTCCGCCGTCACTTCGCAGTGCCCGGCGATCGGCCCGCCGGTCTGGTGGGACTGCGCGGCGATGTCGGCCAGCGACAGCGGCGGGAAGTTCCCGGCATTCGGCCCGGTCGGCCGGGCATGTCCGTCCACCCATTCGACCGCGTCCTCCGGGATGCCCCAGATCGCCGCGGCGCGGGCGCACATGACCTTGATCGCGTTGCGCGCCGCGGTGATGGTCGCAAGCCCGGAGGAGAAGGTGACCCGGCTTCCGTCTGTCACGTCGTTGTAGCCGAGCGAGGCGGTATCCGCGACGATGCAGCGCACCTTGTCGTAGGGAATACCCAGTTCCTCGGCCGCCATCAGGCACATCGAGGCGCGGCTGCCGCCGATGTCGGGCGTGCCGACCGACAGCGCGACGGTGCCGTCCAGCCCGATGTTCAGGCTGGTGCAGGTCTGCCCGCCGAAGTTGAACCAGAAGCCGCAGGCGACGCCCCGGCCCTGCCCGGGCTTGAGCGGCGCCTTGTAGTGCGGATGCGCCTTGAGCGCGCGCAGCGTCGCCTCCAGCCCGATCGCCTGGTAGGTCGGCCCGTAGGACGACAGCGTGCCCTCGCGCGCGGCGTTCTTCAGCCGGAAGTCGATCGGGTCCATGCCCATCTTCCGGGCCAGCTCGTCGATCACGCTTTCGACCGCGAAGCAGACCGCCGGGGCCGAGGGCGCACGATAGGCCGCGAGCTTCGGCCGGTTCGTCACCACGTCCCAGCCGATCGAGCGGACGTTCTCGAGATCGTAGCAGGCGAAGGCGGCCATCGCGCCCATGTCGGCCAGCGAGCCGGGGAAGGCTCCGCCCTGGTAGCGCAGCTCCGCGAAGGCGCCGGTGATGCGGCCGTCCTTGGTGGCGCCGATCTTGACGTCGATCGAGGCGGAATGGGTCGGCCCGGTGGCCCGGAACACCTCGTCCCGCGTCATCACGATCTTCACCGGCTTGCCGGCCTTGCGCGACAGGGCGACGGCGACCGGCTCGATGTAGACGGTGGTCTTGCCGCCGAAGCCGCCGCCGATCTCGGAAGCGGTGACGCGCAGCTTCGACAGGTCCATGCCGTTCAGGCCGGCGCTGATGGCGCGGACCATGAAATGGCCCTGCGTGCAGCACCACAGATCGCCCTGCCCGTCGGAGGTGATGTTGGCCACGCAGGCATGCGGCTCGATGTAGCCCTGATGCGCCGCCTCGACCTTGAAGGTCCGCGCAACGACATGGTCGGCCTTGCGGAAGCCCGCCTCCGGGTCGCCGTGGCCGAACTCGTACTTGCCCGCGACGTTGGTCGGCCGCTTGGCCTCGGGCGATTCATGGGCGGTGACCATGTGCGGGTGCAGGATCGGCGCCGTCGGCTTCATCGCCTCGTCCACGTCGGTGACGTGGGGCAGGACCTCGTAGTCCACACGGATGAGCCGGAGCGCCTCCCTGGCGACGGCCGCGGAGACGGCGGCGACGGCGGCGACGGCATGGCCGTCATACAGCGCCTTCTCGCGCGCCATGACGTTCATGCGGATGTCGTGCAGGCCGTCATCGGCCTCGGGGAAGTCCTTCGCGGTCACGATCGCCTTGACGCCGGGCAGCGCGGCGGCGGCCGAGGTGTCGATCCTGAGGATCCTGGCATGGGCGTGCGGCGAGCGCAGGATCTTGCCCACCAGCATCCCGGGCAGCGAGAAGTCGGCCCCGAACCGCGCGCGCCCGGTGACCTTCTCGATCCCGTCGGGGCGCAGCGGGCGCGTGCCGACCTGCTTGAACGTGCGGGTAGCGATATCCTTAGGCATGAGCGTGCTCCCTCATCTCCCTTGCGGTGTCGAGCACCGCGCGGACGATCTTGTCATAACCGGTGCAGCGGCAGAGGTTGCCGGCCAGCCAGTAGCGGACCTGCTCCTCGGTGGGGTCCGGGTTGCGGTTCAACAGCGCCTCGGCGGCGACGAGGAAGCCGGGCGTGCAGACGCCGCATTGCAGGGCGGCATGTTCGAGGAACTTGCGCTGCAGGGTCGTCAGCTCCTCCCCCTTCGCCATGCCCTCGACCGTGTGGACGCTGCGCCCTTCGGCCTCGGCGGCCAGCACGAGGCACGAACAGACGAGCCGTCCGTCGAGGACGACGGAACAGGCCCCGCAGTCGCCGGTGCCGCAGCCTTCCTTGGTGCCGGTCAGGCCAAGCCGGTCGCGCAGCGCGTCGAGCAGCGTTTCGTCCGGCTCGCAGAGGAATTCCGCGCTGTCGCCGTTCACGGTTGTCTTGACGTGGAGTGCCATCACTTGCCCTTCGCCCGTTCGATTGCCTTCTCGGCCGCCCGGCGCGCCAGCACGCCCACGACCTTCTGCCGGAATTCCCTCGTGCCGCGCTTGTCGTCGATCGGCGTCGCGGCCGCGGAACAGGCGGCGGCGAGCGCATCGAGCGCGGCCGCATCCGCCTTGGTGCCGATCAGCGCGCGGGCGGCAGCCTCGGGGATGATGATCTTGGGGCCGACGGCGCCCAGCACGACCTTGGCCGCGGTGACGGTTCCGCCCTCATCGAGCGTCAGGGCGATGCCGACGCTGGCGACCGCGATGTCCATCTCGGTGCGGGGGGTGAAGCGCAGGTAGGCGCTGCCGGTGCGCGGGGCCGGTTTCGGCAGGCGGATCGCCTCGACCAGTTCGCCCTTCTGCAGCGAGGTCTTGCCCGGCCCGGTCGGAATGTCCTCGACCGGCACGGTGCGGCTGCCCTTGGGGCCGGTCACGATCGCGACGGCGCCGCAGGCGGCCATGGCGGGGACCGAATCCGCAGCGGGCGATGCGTTGCAGAGGTTGCCGGCGATCGTCGCCCGGCCCTGGATCTGGGTCGAGCCGATCAGCTTCGAGCCGTCGATCAGCCCCGGCCAGGCCGCGCGCAGCGCCTTCGCCTCGCGGAGCGCGGCCCCCGATACGGCGGCGCCGATGGTGAAGCCTTCGGCGGTCTCGCGAATCCCGTTCAGGGCGGCGATGCGCTTGAGGTCCACGATGATCTCGGGTTCGGCCAGACCGGATTTCATCTGCACCAGCAGGTCCGACCCGCCGGCCAGCGCGCGCGCGCCGGGCTCGGCCAGCAGCGCCGCTGCGGCGGCAACGGTTGATGGGGCCTCGTATCTCATGGGTGAGCCTTCTGTCCTGTCGGAGATGGATTTTCCGCCAGCCTAGCGGAAGCGGAAGGGGACCGGAATGCCCAATCGCGACGGCGGCCGGCGCGAACGGGCAAGGGCGGGGGCCGGAGGCTGCGGCCTCATGCCGTCGGCCGGCCCGCCCGCAGTTCCGCGCGCAGCGGGCGCATGCCGGTGAGGACAAGGTCCTGCGCCGCCAGCCAGTCGCGGAATGCCCGGTCGCGCAGGAGGTCGTATTCGCCCGTCCGCAGCCGGTGGAACCGGCGATCGACCGCAGCGATCTCGCCCGGCGCCGTCGGGTGCAGGGCAAGGAAGTTCAGCCCCTCCGGCAGCCCGGCGACCATCGCGCGGTAGCGCGCGCCGAGATCGCCGCCATCGCGCCATTCGGTTTCGGTGATGCGGTCGAAGACGGCAAAGCCGGCCGCCCGCGCCGCCGCCACCCCCGGCGCGAAGGCCGCCTCGGTGATCCCAGTCATGTTGTGGGGGCCGCCATAGGCCGCGAGGGTTCCGCAGATCAGGGGCGGCAGGGCGAACTCGCGCGCCACCCGCAGGTAGCCCTGCACGAATTCCGGGGCGAGCACCGCCCCCATGTGGTCGTCGAGATGGGTCACGTCGATTCCCGCCGCCAGCGCCGCCTCGACCTGGGCCCGCAGCTCGGCCTCGGCCGCCTCGGGGTCGGCGCGGGCGCGCAGCGTCGCGACGTCGGGGTGCAGGAAGCCGTCCGCATCCGTCAGGCCGGACGCGGCCGGCGGCCGGGTCAGGGGCCGCCAGCGATAGCCGGGGACCTCGCTCGTCAGGGTCAGGTGCACGCCCACGTCAAGCCGCTCGTCCCGCCGCGCCATCGCGGCAAGCTCGGCGAACCACGGGCAGGGCACCATGACCGACCCGGAGGTCACGGTGCCGAGCGCGGAGAGTTCGGCGAAGGCGACGTTGGCGCCGTGGGTCATGCCGAGATCGTCGGCGTGGATGACGACGGTCCGCGTCATGAGACGCGCGACAGGAGGTCCGCGATCTCGCGCTCGACGGCGGCCATGTCCTCGCCGCCCGACATGATGCGCACCACCTCGTCGCGGCTGATCTCGGACTTGCGGAAGGTGCCCTTGCTGGTTCCCCGGTTGAGCAGCGTGAAGGTGTCCGCGACCGGATAGGCGTGGTTGATGTTGTGGGTGATCAGGATGACGGCAAGGCCCCTGAGCCGCGCCTCGATCACGAACTTCAGCACCATCGCGGCCTGATGGACGCCGAGCGCCGAGGTCGGCTCGTCGAGGATCAGGACCCGCGCGCCGAAATGGATCGCGCGCGCGATCGCGACCGACTGCCGCTCGCCGCCCGACAGCGTCCCGACGGCCTGCGTGGGGTCGCGCACCTGGATGCCGACATCGATCAGCGCCTGCCGCGCGACCCGGTTGGCAAGGTCCTTGTCGAAGCGGCGGAAGGGGAAGATGCCGCGCACCGGCTCGCGGCCGAGGAAGAAGTTGCGCGCGATGGACATGAGCGGGATCAGGCCGAGGTCCTGGAACACCGTGGCCACGCCGGCCTCGGCCGCGTCGCGGGGCGAGCGGAAGTCCACCCTGCGGCCCTCGACCAGGATCTCGCCCTCGGTCGGGCGGTAGACGCCGGAAAGGAGCTTGATGAGCGTCGATTTCCCCGCGCCGTTGTCGCCCAGAAGGCAATGCACCTCGCCCGCCCGCACCGCCATCGACACGTCGTTGAGCGCGATGACGGAGCCGAAGCGCTTCGAGACGTTGCGCAGCTCGATCGCCGGAACGGTCATGACCCGCTCCTCTCGCCCAGCGCCCGCGCCCGGGCGTAGTTGTTGACCAGCACCGCGACGAGGATGACGAGCCCGAGGAAGACCTTGAACCAGTCGGTGTCGATCCCGGTGTAGAAGATGCCCATCTGGACCAGGCCGAAGATCAGCGCCCCGAAGGCGGCGCCGAGCACGGTGCCATAGCCGCCGGTCAGCAGGACGCCGCCGATCACCGCGGCGATGATCGCCTCGAACTCCTTCAGCGTGCCGCGTACGGTGTCGGCGCTGCCCGCCTCCATCACCTGGATCGTCGCGAGCAGGGTCGCGGCGGCGGCGGTGGCGATGAAGAGCGTGATCTTCACCCGCGCCACCGGCACGCCCACGTTGCGCGCGACCACCGGGTCGCCCCCCGCCGCGTAGATCCAGTTGCCGAAGCGGGTCTGGGTCAGGACCCAGCCCGCCAGCGCGGTGACGGCGACCCACCAGACGATCGACATCGGGATGCCGGGGACGAAGGGTGTGCCGTCGCCCTTGACCCCGATCCAGCCCTTGTCGCCCATCCACTGGAAGAGGCCGGTCAGGACATGGCCGTTGAACAGCGCGGCCGTCCAGGGATCGGGGGGATTGTCGAGGATGTAGGGGATCTGCGTCCGTCCGGTCACCGCGCGGGTGATGCCGATCGACAGGCCGCGCAGGATGAAGAGCGAGGCGAGCGTCACGATGAAGGACGGCAGCCGCGTCCGGACCGTGATGTATCCGTTCAGGTAGCCGACGAGCAGCGCGACGAGGAAGGCGGTGCCGATCGAGGCCCAGAGCGGCCAGTGCAGGATGGTGACGAGAATCCCGATCACCACGCCCGCGAAGCCGATCATCGACCCGATCGAGAGGTCGAACTCCCCCGCGATTATCAGCAGGGCGACCGCCGCGGCGAGGATCCCGAGTTCGGCCGAAAGCGTCAGGAAGGTCATCGCCCCCTGCAGTGAATAGAGCGATTCCGCCCCCGGCAGCAGGGCGAAGATGACAAAGGTCGCGATCAGGCCGACCACGACCCCGGCCTCGGGCCGGCGCATCGCCAGCGTGAAGCGGCTGGTGCGCGCGATCCGCTCGTCGGGTGCGGACAGCGACTTGCGCGCGATCTCAGGCGTCTTCGCCACATCGGTCCTGTCGTCCGCCATCCGTCCTCCCCGGCCTTTCTCCCCGGCCTTCCGGCCCGGTCCCTTGGGCCGGCCCGGGCGCGGCGTGGAGAACCCGCCCCCGGGCCGGGTGGGGACGCGCGCTCAGCGCGTCCCTTCCTTCGACAGCTGCTGGACACCCTTCGCCTTTTCGGGCGTGTCGATGAACAGCGGGCCGGTATAGGTGTCGTTCTGCACCCAGAGCCCGTGGGTCGCATACTGCACCAGGTAGATCACCGGCAGGTAGCCCATCAGATACTGCTGCCCGTCGATGCCGAATCCCATCTTGCCGTCGGCCACGGCCTGAAGGATCTCCGGCCCGAGGTCATAGGTATAGAGCTTGTACTTGGACCACAGGTCCTGCTCGTCGAAGTACTTGATCAGCGGGTTGGCCGATGCCGTCCCGGTGGCGAAGACCGCCTGGGTGTCGGGGTGGGCCGCCAGATAGGCCTCGACCCGGCGCGTGACGTCGGCGGGGTCCTGCGACACGGCCACGACCTCCGCCGCCCCGCCGGTCTTGGCGAGGCCGTCGTTGATGCCCTGGCAGCGTTCGTCGAGGCTGATGTTGCCGACCTCGTGGTTGATGCAGGCGACCGTCTGGATGCCCATCGCGCCCAGCCGCTCGCCGGCCTTGATGCCCGCCTGGTATTCCGAGGTCGTGCCGACATACATCGGCACGCCGAGCTCCTCGCCCGCGACCTCGCCCGAATCGATGTTGATGACCGGGATGCCGGCATCGAGCGCGGCCTTGACGGCCGAGGACAGCGCATCCTTGTCGGGCAGCGAGATGACGATCCCGTCGGGCTTGGTCGCGACCGCGGCCTCGATCAGGCGCGCCTGCTCGACGCTGTCGAAGACCTGCGGCGCGATGTACTGGACCTGCGCGCCGGTCGCGGCGGCGGCATCGTCCACGCCGCGCTTGACCACCGACCAGTAGGCGTCGGACGAGTTGCCGTGCACCACGACAGCGATCTTCACGTCGGCGGCGGGCTTCAGCCCTTCGGCGGCCGCCGCGCCGGTCAGCAGTCCCAGTGCCGCGACGGCGGCCGGTGCGAATTTCAGACGTTCGAACATCTTCCGTGTCTCCCTGTCATTGATGCGGCGCGAAGCCTTCCGTGCCGCGATTGCGCCCCCCGATGGAGTCAGCCCGTCACCGTGAACCCTGCCTCCCGTGCCATGCGCGACAGGTTCGCGAATCCCATCCGCGCATAGGTCAGCGGATGGGCCTTCTTCGGGTCCTGTTCCGCCTCGACCACCAGCCACCCGGCATAGCCCGCGTCGTGCAGCACGCGCAGGATCGCCGGGAAGTCGATCGTTCCGTCACCCGGCACGGTGAAGATTCCGTCCATCACCGCGGCCATGAAGCTCATGTCCGACCCGCGCGCCCTCGCCACCAGTCCGGGGCGGGTGTCCTTGCAGTGGACATGCACGACACGGGCGACGTTCGCCCGCAGCATCGCCAGCGGATCGCCGCCGGAAAAGGCCGAATGCCCGGTGTCGTAGAGCAGCCCGACCGCCTCGCCGGTATGCCGCATCAGGCGGGCGACCTCGGCGTCGGTCTCGACGATGGTGCCCATGTGATGGTGGAACGCCATGCGGACGCCGAAATCGGCCATCCGCTCGGCGAGGCCGGTCAGCCTGCGGCCATAGTCGGGCCAGTCGGCCTCGGGCAGGACCGGGCGCTCCGAGACCGGTCTCCAGATCGCCCCGTGGCGGCCATGCGAGGTGTCGGCATAGACGACATGGGTGCAGCCCATGTCCTTCAGGAGCTGCAGGTGGGGCGTCACCGCCTCCATCTCGGCGGCGACCTCGCGCTCGGCGCAGCGCCCGTCGAACCAGCCCGAAACCAGCGCAAGGCCGAAGCGTTCCGTCAGCGGCCGCAGCCGGGCGGCCTCGCGCGGGAACTTCCCGCCCATCTCGATGCCGGCGTAGCCGGCCTCGGCCGCCTCGGCGAGGCAGACCTCCAGCGGCGTGTCGCCGCCCAGTTCCGGCACGTCGTCGTTGGTCCAGGTGATCGGGTTGATGCCGATGCGCACGCTCATGCGGCAGCTTCCCCCTGCAATCGGGACCGCGCGGCATGAAGGGCGGTCAGGTCCGCGAGGAGCCGCATGTCGCGGGCAGCCGCCTCGGCGGTGTTGCGCACCGGCGCGCCGGCGGTGACCGCGGCATGGAACCCCTTCAGTTCCTCGACGAAGGCCTCGGCATATCCGGCGCGGACATGGCGGGTCTCGAGCGCGCCGTTCCGCGCGCGGCGCTCGGTCAGCCGGGTCGGCGCGTGGTTCAGCCAGGGCGAGGGGAATTCGAGTTCCAGCGCCGACCCCTCGAAGGTCAGCGTGATCCGCTCGGAATAGTGCGGAAGGCCGGGCACGGTCAGGTGCGACATCGTCCACAGCGCCCCGCCATCCGGCAGCAGGACGGCGCCCTGGCCGCCGGCGCCGCCGGCGAAGAAGGCCGCGCCGATGGCGGTGCCGCCGGCGATGCCGAGGACGTCGAGCATCCCGTGCACCGCGTTCACGTCATGGACGATCGAGGAGGCAAAGGCGCCGCAGAAGCCCCTGAAGGACAGGTCGTCGAGAACCGCGGGGACGGCGCGGGCGACCTGTTCGGCGCGCAGGCGGCCCAGCCGTTCGGAGGCCGCCGGCGGCAGGTCGGTGCCGGCCAGCACCGCGTGCTGGCCGATGAAGGGGCCGGCATCGGGATCCGTCACCTCGACCGCGATCCGGCAGAGCGCGCCGTCCTGTCCGGGCAGCAGCCCCAGCAGCGTCTCGTAGGCCGGGTCGAAGCGTTTCATGTAGCCGGTCTGAAGCACCCGCCCCGCCCGGTCGCGGCGGTCCGCGAGACCGGCGATGTCGTCCGCGGCATAGGTGAGGGGCTTCTCGCAGAAGACGTGCAGCCCCGCCGCCAGCGCCGCGCCGACATGGTCGAGATGCAGCGGATCGGGCGAGGCGACGATCACCGCGTCGAGCGGCTCGCCCAGCAGCGCCCCGGCATCGGGAACGGCCCTCACCCCGTAGCGGTCCGACAGGAAGGACCGCACCATCGCGGAGGGGTCGGCGACGAGGCGCAGGTCGAACAGGTCGGGCATGGCGCGGAGGTTCGGGATGTGCTCGGCCTGAGCCACCACCCCGCCCCCGATGACGCCGATCCTGAGCCGTCCTGCCACCCGGTCGTCCCCGTCCTGCCCCTTCAGCCAGCCGCCCCGTCGCGGCCGAGCGAATCGAACTTCTGCGCGTCGATCGGAAGAACGGCGCGCAGCTCCGCCGCGTCGGCCGGCATCCCGCCAAGCGCCACGCGGGCCGCGACGCCGATGTTGTGGATGATGTCCGCGATCTGCGCGTCGGTATGGTCCGGGGCCATCGGGACCATCACCGTCCGTTCGAGGATGTCGAGCGAGCGGGCGCACTGGTCGCGGGTATAGGTCCGGCGGCACTTCGCGTTCGCCTCCATCAGGAAGGGGTTCATCGCCGGATGGGCGGCGCCCGCCCCGATCAGCACCTGATCCCATTCCGTGTAGGTGTGCCGCCCGGTGCGGCCGGCGATCACGCTGGGAAAGATCCCGGCGAAGCGCCGCGCGGCCTCCGCCGAGGGCAGGGTGTACATCAGATGCGTGGCGCAGTCGTGGTCGGGGCTGTTCATCGGGCTCGCCCGCAGGCCGAGATTGGCCAGCGCCGCCGTCCCGGCGAGGATGCGCTTCTTCTCCGCCCGCATCGCGCCGATCATCCCGTCGATCCGGTCGAGCTGCACGTTCAGCATCGCGCCCATCAGTTCGGAGGCCCGCGCGCCGTTGCCCGCGAAGGGCTTCTCCTCGTCGTCGCGGCCGTTCCAGTAGAAATGGCAGGGGTCGATCGCGCCGCGGACGCGCTTGGCCAGCCGGTCGTCGTTCACCGCGACGCCGCCGCCCTCGCCGCAGGTCATGTTCTTGTAGTAGTTGAACGAGAAGGCGCCGACATGGCCGATCGAGCCGAACTTGCGCCCCTCGTAGCCGCCGCCGACGCCCTGGCAGGCGTCCTCGACGACGATCAGGTTGCGCCGGCGCGCGATGTCCATGATGGCGTCCATGTTGCAGGCCGCCCCCCACATGTGGACCGGGATCACCGCCCGCGTGCTGGGGCCGATCGCGTCCTCGACGGCCGCGGGATCGATGGTGATGCTCTCGTCCACATCCACGATCACAGGGATCGCCCCGCAGGCCAGGACCGAGGTCGCGCTGGCCATGTAGGTATGGGCGGGGATCAGCACCTCGTCGCCGGGACCGAGCCCGACCGCCGTCATCGCCGCGGCCAGCGCGTTGCTGCCGCTGGCGCAGAGGGCGAAGTGACGCACCCCCAGATAGGCCGCATAGCGCGCCTCGAAGCGGTCGCATTCCTTCCCCACGCCGTAGCGGAACAGCGCCCTGCTGCGGATGACGCGGGCGATCGCCTCGATCTCTTCCTCGCCGACGGCATACATGCCTGCCACCCCCCGAATCCGGCATTGCACGGGGTCGAGGCTACTGCGAAAGTGGTCTTGCGGTCAGAACCAGATCGCGACGATTTGCAGGAACCACTTTGGACGCGCGCCTGCCGATGGACTCGGTTCTCGTCGATCCGGCCGGACCCGAAACCCTGCCGCGCCAGATCTACGCGCAGCTGCGCGCGCTCATCGAGAAACGGGCCCTTGCCAGCGGCAGCACCCTGCCCTCGACCCGCGAACTGGCGCATGACCTCGGCGTCGGCCGCAACAGCGTGATCGCCGCCTACGACCAGCTTTCGCTCGAGGGCTTCATCCGCCTGCGCCGGGGCGCGCCGCCGGTCGTCGTCAGCCTGCCGGCGCTGGCCCGGCCGGATGCGCCGGGCGGCGCGGCGCCCGGGATCGGCCTGTCCCGCCGCGGGCGCCTGCTCTGCGCGCAGGTGCATCATGCCGGCCAGCCCGGCGACCCCGGCTTTCACCCCGGCATGCCCGACCCGGGCAACTTCCCCTTCAACACCTGGTCGAAGCTGCTGGCACGGCGCGCGCGCGGCGCCCGGCACGACCTGTTCGGCTCCTACAGCCTGCAGGGCTATCCGCCGCTGCGCGCGGCGATCGCCCGTTACCTGACCGCCTCGCGCGGGGTGAACTGCGGCCCCGGGCAGGTCGTGGTGACGAACGGCGCGCAGTCCGCCTTCGACCTGCTCGCGCGGATGCTCGTCGATCCGGGCGACACGGTGTGGATGGAGGAACCCGGCTACCACGGCGCGCGCGCGGCCTTCCTGTCGGCGGGCGCGGTGCTGGCGCCGCTTGCGGTGGGCGACGCCGGCTGGGACCTGACGCCGCCGCCGGTGCCGCCGCGGCTGATCTTCGTGACCCCGTCCTGCCACTATCCGCTCGGCGTCACCATGCCGATGGAGCAGCGGCTGAACCTGATCCGCGCCGCGCAGGCCGCGGATGCCTGGATCATCGAGGACGACTACGACAGCGAATACCGCTTCCAGGGCCAGCCGATCCCGGCGCTGCAGGGGCTCGACGTGTCGAACCGGGTCGTCTTCGTCGGCACCTTCGCCAAGACGCTCTTTCCCGCCATGCGGCTCGGCTACATGGTCGTCCCCCCGGCGGTCGGCGAGAGGATCGACGCCGCGCTCGCCGCCACCGGACAGTTCGCGCCGCTGGTGACGCAGGCGGCGCTGGCGGACTTCATCAACGAGGGCCACCTGACGCGCCACCTGCGGCGGACGCGGCGGCTTTACGCGCAGCGGCGCGAGGCGTTCTTCAGGGGCTTCGAGGACCACCTCGCCCCGTGGATGCGGCTGCAGCGCACCGATACCGGAATCCAGCTCGTGGCGCGGTTCAGGACCCCGATCGACGACCGCGCGCTGTCGGATGCGGCGCGGGCCGAAGGGGTCAGCGTGTCGCCCTTCTCGATCCAGTTCAGCCATCCGGGGGCGGAGAGCGGCCTTCTCTTCGGCTTCGCGGCCCTCGACGAACGCGACCAGACGCGCGCCTTCAGGAAGCTGCGCGAGGTGGTGGCGCGCATGGCCGCCGCCGGCCGGGCGGACGCGCCCGCCGCGTCCACGGCTGCGCCCCCCGCCGCGACCGCGCCTTTGCCTGCCCGCGCCGGGCGTGCTAGCGCTGGGGCCGGGTAGGGCGGAGCGGCGGATGAGCGGCGCAGGCGGTGACGGGGCGGCAGACGGGATCGCGGCCGTCTGCCACGGGATCAGGGTGCCGGCGGGGCCCCATCTCGGCCCGCGCATGATCGCGTCGATGGGCGAGGGGCGCTACGAGGCCGGCGAGATCGCGGGCGGCCTCGCCGTCATCCCGGAAGGCGCGCGCATCCTAGAGCTCGGCGCGGGGGCGGGCGTCGTCGGCGCCGTGATTGCCACCCGGCGCCGGGCCAGCGCGGTGCTGTCGGTGGAGGCCAATCCCAACCTGATCCCCTACGTGCGCCGGCTGCATGCGCTGAACGGGCTCGAAGGGGTGATGAGCGTCGAACACGGCGTCGTCCTCACCGCGCCGGCGCCGCCGGCGACGGTCACGTTCCACCTGACCGGCAACTTCCTCGGCTCGTCGCTGACCGACACAAGGCCGGGCCGGACGCGGCCCGTCGAGGTGCCGGTCATCCCCTACGCCGCCCTGCGGGCGCGGTTTCCCCACGACGCCATCGTGATGGACATCGAGGGCGGCGAGCTCGACTTCCTGCGCCATGCCGACCTGACGGGCGTGAACGCCTTCGTCGCCGAGTTCCACCGCGACATCTACGGCAAGGAGGGCGCGCGGGAATGCATGCGGCTCCTTGACCGGGCCGGCCTGAAGTTCCGCGAGGACGCCTCGGGCGGCGGGGTCCGGGCCTTCAGCCGGGCGGCGTGAGGCAGGCCGTCGCCAACCGACCTGCCGATGTCGCGGACGTATGGCTGCCGCCGGCCCGCCGTCCTTTAACCTCTGGCCCGCGCCCCCTGAGAAGCGAGGCCCAGGATGAGCCGACCCGACCCGCTCCTGACGCCCTACCGGCTGAAGCACCTGACGCTGCGCAACCGGATCATGACCACCAGCCACGAGCCGGCCTATCCCGAGGACGGGATGCCGAAGGACCGCTACCGCCTCTACCACCTCGAACGCGCGAAGGCGGGGGTGGCGATGACGATGACGGCGGGGTCGGCCGCGGTGTCGCGCGACAGCCCGCCGGTGTTCAACAACATCCTCGCCTGGAAGGACGAGGTCGTGCCGTGGATGCGCCGGCTCGCCGACGACTGCCACGAGGCGGGCGCGGCGGTGATGATCCAGCTCACCCATCTCGGCCGCCGCACCCGCTGGGACAAGGGCGACTGGCTGCCCGTCGTCGCCGCCGGCCCCGCGCGCGAGCCCGCGCACCGCGCCTTTCCCAAGCAGGCCGAGGACTGGGACATCGCCCGCATCATCGCCGACTATGCCGACGCGGCCGAGCGGATGAAGGCGGCCGGCCTCGACGGCGTGGAGTTCGAGTGCTACGGCCACCTGCTCGACCAGTTCATGTCGCCGCTGACCAACGCGATGGATCCGCCCTGGGGCGGCAGCTTCGACAACCGGCTGCGCTTCGCGATGGAGGTGCTGAAGGCCGTGCGGGCGAGGGTCGGCCCGGACTTCATCCTCGGGATGCGCTACGAGGCCGACGAGGCGCAGGCCGGCGGCATCACCGCGGACGAGGGCGTGGAGATCGCGCGCCGCTTCCGCGATTCGGGCCTCGTCGATTTCGTCAACATCATTCGCGGGCGCATCCATACCGACGCCGCAATGACGGACGTGATCCCGATTCACGGCATGCGATCCGCGCCGCACCTCGACCTTGCCGGCCGCATCCGGGCCGAGGTCGGGATGCCCACCTTCCACGCGGCGCGCATCCCCGACGTGGCGACCGCGCGCCACGCGATCGAAAGCGGCCAGCTCGACATGGTGGGCATGACCCGGGCGCACATGGCCGACCCGCACATCGTGCGCAAGATCGCCGAGGGACGAGAGCATGACATCCGCCCCTGCGTCGGCGCGACCTACTGTCTCGACCGCATCTACCAGGGGGGGATGGCGCTCTGCATCCACAACCCGGCGACGGGCCGCGAGGCGGAGGGCATCCCGCACGAGATCGCAAGGGCGCCGGCGCCGCGGCGTGTGGTGATCGCGGGGGCCGGCCCGGCGGGGCTGGAGGCGGCGCGCGTCGCGGCCGAACGCGGCCACCGCGTGACGGTCTTCGAGGTCGCCGACAAGCCCGGCGGGCAGGTCCTGCTGACCGCGCGGACGAAGCGGCGCGCCGAGTTCATCGGCATCATCGACTGGCGGATGGCGCAGTGCGCCGCGCGCGGCGTCGAATTCCGGTTCAACACCTGGGCCGATGCCGAGACGGTGCTAGCCGAACGGCCCGACGTGGTGATCGTGGCGACCGGCGGCCTGCCGCAGAAGGACATCCTCGAGTCCGGCAACGAGCTGACGGTCAGCGCCTGGGACATCCTGTCGGGCGACGCCCGGCCGGGTTCGAATGTGCTCCTGTTCGACGACGCCGGCGATCACGTCGCGCTCCAGGCGGCGCAGCGGCTGGCCGAGGCGGGCGCGACAGTCGAGGTTATGACGCCCGACCGCACCTTCGCCCCCGAGGTGATGGCGATGAACCTCGTGCCCTACATGCGCGCGCTGCAGGACAAGGCGGTGACCTTCACCGTGACCTACCGCCTGCGCTCGGTGTCGCGGGAAGGAAACCTGCTCAGGGCGGTGATCGGGTCGGACTACATGCCGCTGGCGCTGGAACGGCACTACGACCAGGTGGTGGTGAACCACGGCACGCTGCCCAACGCCGACCTCTACTTCGCGCTGAAGCCCCTGTCGGAGAACCTCGGCGCGGTGGACTACGAGGCGCTCGTCGACGGCCGCCCGCAGACCCTCGGCGGCGGCCCCGCCGGGTTCCGTCTCTACCGGATCGGGGACGCGGTCGAATCGCGCAACATCCATGCCGCGATCTACGACGCGCTGCGTCTGGTCAAGGACATCTGAACCGGGCAGAAGGCGGGCATGGACCGCGCCGAGATCGTTCACGAGGCCTTCCTCGCCCGCACCGCCGCCCGCGACTTCCCGCCCGGACGCGCGCCCCCCGGGCCGCTCGACCCCGCGCTGGCGGTCGAGCTGTTCCGCGCCCAGTGCCGTTCGCGCGCGCTCGATCGCGTGGCGCGTGCCATGCAGCGGGCGGGGCAGGGGTTCTACACGATCGGATCCTCCGGGCACGAGGGCATGGCGGCCGTCGCCGCCGCCCTGCGCCCCGGCGACATGGCCTTCCTGCACTACCGCGACGCGGCGTTCCAGCTCGCACGCGCGGCCCGGGCCGGCGAGGCCGATCCGGTCATGGACATCCTGCTGTCCTTCGCCGCCTCGGCGGAGGACCCGATCTCGGGCGGGCGGCACAAGGTGCTGGGATCGCGGCGCCTGATGATCCCGCCGCAGACCTCGACGATCGCCTCGCACCTGCCCAAGGCGGTCGGGGCGGCCTATTCGGTCGGCCTTGCCCGCCGCAACCGGCCCGATCTCGCGGTGCTGGCGGAGGATGCCGTTGTCGTCTGTTCCTTCGGCGATGCCTCGGTCAACCACTCGACCGCGCAGGGGGCGTTCAACAGCGCCGGCTGGACCGCCTATCAGGGCGTGCCGCTGCCGCTCCTCTTCGTCTGCGAGGACAACGGCATCGGCATCTCGACGCGGACGCCGAAGGGCTGGATCGAGGCCGGCTTCCGCAACCGTCCCGGGCTGACCTACATGGCGGGCGACGGGCTCGACCTCTACGACGCCTACCGCGCCGCGACCGAGGCGGCGGCCTTCGTGCGCACGCGCCGCCGCCCGGTCTTCCTGCACCTGCGGATGGTGCGTCTCTACGGCCATGCCGGGGCCGACGTGCAGACCGCCTACATGACGCGGGCCGAGATCGAGGCCGAGGAGGCGAACGATCCGCTGCTGCACTCGGTGCGCCTGCTCGACGAAGCGGGCGCGATGAGCGCGGCCGAGGCGCGCGCGCTTTACCTCGCCGAAACGGCGGAGACCGAGCGCAAGGCGGCCATCGCCGTCACCCGCCCACGCCTCGGCGCGGCCGCAGAGGTGATGGCCTCGCTGATCCCGCCGCCGCGCCCGGCGCGGCCGACCAACGGCGCCACGCCCGCGGCCCGCGCTGCCGCCTTCGGCGCCGACCTCGGCGCCATGGCCGAACCGCAGCCGATGGGCCGCCTGATCAACTGGGCGCTCACCGACCTGATGCTCGACCATCCCGAGATCGTCCTGATGGGCGAGGATGTGGGCCGCAAGGGCGGCGTCTACGGCGTCACCCAGAAGCTCCAGGCGCGTTTCGGGCCGGGCCGGGTGATCGACACGCTGCTCGACGAACAGGCGATCCTCGGGCTGGCGATCGGGCTTGCGCATAACGGCTTCGTGCCGGTGCCCGAGATCCAGTTCCTTGCCTACCTGCACAATGCCGAGGACCAGATCCGCGGCGAGGCGGCGACGCTGCCCTTCTTTTCGAACGGGCAGTTCGCCAACCCGATGGTCCTGCGCATCGCCGGGCTCGGCTACCAGAAGGGGTTCGGCGGGCATTTCCACAACGACAATGCGCTGGCCGTGCTCCGCGACATCCCGGGTGTCATCCTCGCCTGCCCCTCCGACGGGGCCGAGGCGGTCCGGCTCCTGCGCGAATGCCTGCGCTTCGCGCGCGAGGAGAACCGGGTCACCGTCTTTCTCGAACCCATCGCCCAGTATCCGATGCGCGACCTGCACGATCCCGGCGACGGGCTCTGGATGCGCCGCTACCCGCCGCCCGGCGAACGGGCGGACTCCGGCGCCGTCGCGGTGTCCGGCGCGGGCAGCGACCTTGCGCTGGTGACCTTCGGCAACGGCGTCCGCCTCTGCCATCAGGCCCTGCCGCGGCTCGCCGCTGCCGGAATCGCCGCCCGGATCGTCGATCTGCGCTGGCTGTCGCCGCTGCCGGCCGCGTCGCTGCTCGAAGCGCTCCGCGGCGCGGCCAGGGTGCTGGTCGTGGACGAGACCCGCCGCAGCGGCGGCGTGTCCGAAGGCGTGATGACGCTCCTCGCCGAGGCCGGGCTGACCGGCGCGGCGCGGCTTGCCGCCGAGGACAGCTTCATCGCCACCGGCCCGGCCTATGCCGCGACGATGCCCTCGGCCGGGTCGATCGCCGCGGCGGCGCTGCGGCTCTGCGGGGTGCGCGGCTGATGGCCTATCTGCTGGGCGTCGATACCGGCGGCACCTACACCGACGCGGTGATCGTGGACGAGGCGGCGAACGCGGTCGTCGCCTCGGCCAAGGCGCTGACCACGCGCCGCGACCTCGCGATCGGCATCGGGCAGGCGGTGGACGCCGCGATCGCGGCCGCGCGCATCGCACCCGCCGACGTGGCGCTGGCCTCCCTTTCCACCACGCTCGCCACCAATGCGCTGGTCGAAGGGCAAGGCGGCCGCGTCGCGCTGCTCGCGATCGGCTTCGACGCGGGAGACCTCGAACGCGCCGGCCTCGCCGAGGCGATGAAGGGCGATCCGGTCGTCGCGGTTCCCGGCGGCCATGCCCATACCGGGCTCGAGGCCGCGCCGCTCGACCTGTCGCGGGTCGAGGCGCTGGCCCGCGAGCTCGCCCCCGGCGTCGTCGGGTTCGCCGTCGCGGCCCGCTTCGCGACGCGCAACCCCTCGCACGAGACCGCGGCGCGCGAGGTGATCCGCGCCGCGACCGGGCGCCCCGTGACCTGCTCGCACGAGCTTTCGGCGCGCCTGAACGGGCCGAAGCGCGCCCTGACCGCGGTCCTGAACGCCCGCCTCATCGGCATGATCGACCGCCTCGTCACGGCCTGCGAGCGCCATCTCGCGGCGATCGGCGTCACCGCGCCCCTGATGGTGACGCGCGGCGACGGCGCGCTGATCTCGGCCGCGATGGTTCGCGAGCGCCCGATCGAGACGATCCTGTCCGGCCCCGCCGCCAGCATCGTCGGCGCGCGCTGGCTGACCGGGGCCGAGGACGCGCTGGTCTCCGACATCGGCGGCACGACGACCGATGTCGCGCTCCTGCGCGGCGGGCTGCCCGAGATCGATCCCGAGGGCGCCCGCGTCGGCGGCTTCCGCACCATGGTCGAGGCCGTCGCCATGCGCACGACCGGGCTCGGCGGCGACAGCGAGGTGCATGTGGACACAGCCACGCTGGCGGGCGGCCTGTTCCTCGGGCCGCGCCGGCTGATCCCGGTGTCGCTGCTGGCGGCCGAACATCCCGACATGGTGCACGCCGCACTCGACACCGCGCTCGCGGCCGAAGTCGCGGGAGAGCTCGACGGACGCTTTGTCGTGCCGATGACGCAGGCGGCCGACGGCCTGCCCCCCCGCGACGCGGCCCTTCTGGCGCGGATCGAAAGGCCGATGCCGGCGGCGCAGGCGCTCGCCTCGCGGCTCGACGGCGCGGCGCTCGACCGGCTGGTGGCGCGCGGTCTGGTGATGCTGTCGGGGGTCACGCCCTCGGACGCCTCGCATGTCCTCGGGCGGCTCGACGCCTGGGACGGACGGGCGGCGGACAAGGCCCTGCGCATCATGGGGCGGCGGCGCAACGGGCGCGGCGAGCGCATCGCGCCCGATCCGGTCGCGATGGCGCAGGCGATCGTGGACCAGCTCACCCGGCAGACGGCGCTCTGTCTGCTCGAGGCCGCCTTCGGCGAGGATCCCGCCTTTGCCGGCCAGGACGCGGCGCAGCTCGCGCGCCATCCGCTGACGGCAGCCGGCATCGGCGGCCACCGCGGGGTGATCGAGGCGACGGTGCGCCTCGGCGTGCCGGTGATCGGCCTCGGCGCCTCGGCGGCCGCCTATTACGGCGCCGTCGGCGACCGGCTGGGCGCGCGGATGATCCTGCCCGAACATGCCGGGGTCGCGAATGCGATCGGGGCGGTGGTGGGCCAGGTCAGCCAGCGCGTCTCGGGCATCGTCACCAGCCCGGCGGAAGGGCGCTTCGTCGCCCACCTGCCCGCCGGGCCAAGGGGCTTCGGCGACCGGGCCGAGGCGATGGCGGCGCTCGAGGCCGCGCTCACCGCCGAGGCGACGGAACGGGCGCAGCGGGCCGGGGCCGAGGAGGTCCGCGTCACCGTCCGGCAGGAGGTCAGGGAGGCCGAGGTCGAGGCGAAGCGTATGTTCGTCGAGGCCACGATCACGGTCACCGCGGCGGGGCGCCCGCGGGTCGCCCGGGGCTGAGCGGCTACGCGCCCCGGCCATGCCGGGGGCCGGCCCGGGCTGGCGCCCGCCCGCGCGCCACCCTAGGTTGCCGCGCAGCAGGAGGATCGCCCGGATGACCAACCCGCTTCTCGCCCCGTTCGACACGCCCTTCGGCCTGCCGCCCTTCGCGGCGATCGGCGACGACCATTTCGCCCCCGCCTTCGAGGCCGCCCTTGCCGAGGCGCGGGCGCGGATCGCCGCCATCGCCGACAGCCCCGATCCGCCGACCTTCGCCAACACCATCGCGGCGCTCGAACTGGCCGAACAGACGCTCGACCGCGTCGGCGGCGTGTTCTGGAACCTCGCGGGGACGGATTCCAACCCCGCGCGCGAGGCGCTCGAACGCGACCTCGCGCCCAGGCTCGCGGCCTTCTCCTCCGAGATCACGATGAATGCCGCGCTCTGGGCGCGCATCCGCAGCCTGTGGGAGGCGCGCGAAACGCTCGGCCTGTCGGCAGAGGAACTGCGGGTCCTGACCCTCTACCGGCGCATGTTCGTCCGCACCGGGGCCGACGTGCAGGGGCCGGCGCGCGAGCGGCTGAAGGAGGTGAAGGAACGGCTGGCGGTCCTGTCCACGCAGTTTGCGCAGAACGTCCTGGCGGACGAACGCGACTGGGTGATGGAGGTGGCCGACGCCGATCTCGACGGGCTGCCGGCCTTTGTCGTCGATGCGGCGCGGGCCGCCGGGGCCGAACGCGGCCGGGCGGGGCCGGTCATCACCCTCAGCCGGTCGCTGATCGTGCCGTTCCTGCAATTCTCGCCGCGCCGCGACCTGCGCGAGAAGGCCTGGCGCGCCTGGGCCGCGCGGGGGGCGAACGGCGGGGCGACCGACAACCGCGCGCTGGCGGCCGAGATCCTGAAGCTGCGCGAGGAACGGGCGCGGCTTCTGGGCTACGACAGCTTCGCGGCGTTCAAGCTGGAACCCGAGATGGCGAAGACGCCGGGCAACGTGCGCGACCTCCTGATGCGGGTCTGGGATCCGGCGCGCCGCCGTGCCCTCGCCGACCAGGCGGCGCTGACCGCGATGCTGCACGCGGACGGGGTGAACGGCGATCTCGAACCCTGGGACTGGCGCTATTACGCCGAACGGCGGCGCCGGGCGCTGCACGACCTCGACGAGGAGGCGATCAAGCCCTTCCTGCCGCTCGACGGCATGATCGCGGCCGCCTTCGACGTGGCGCAGCGCCTGTTCGGGCTGAGCTTCGCCCCGCTCGACGTCCCCCTGCATCATCCGGACGCCCGCGCCTGGGAGGTCACGCGCGACGGCCGGCACGTCGCCGTCTTCATCGGCGACTACTTCGCCCGGCCGTCGAAGCGCTCGGGCGCGTGGATGTCCGGCTTCCGGGGCCAGCGCAAGCTTGGCGGCGAGGTCAGGCCCATTGTCATCAACGTCTGCAACTTCGCCAAGGGGGATCCGGCGCTGCTCAGCTGGGACGACGCGCGCACGCTGTTCCACGAATTCGGCCACGCCCTGCACGGAATGCTCAGCGACGTCACCTACCCGATGGTGTCGGGGACGGGCGTCGCGCGCGACTTCGTCGAACTGCCCTCGCAGCTCTTCGAGCACTGGCTCGAGGTGCCGGCGGTGCTCGACGCCCATGCCCGGCACTGGCAGACCGGCGCGCCGATCCCGGCGGAGCTGCGCGACCGCCTGATCGCCGCGGCGACCTACGACCAGGGCTTCGCCACCGTCGAATACCTCGCCTCGGCACTGGTGGATCTGGCCTTCCACGAGGGGGCGGCGCCTGCCGATCCGATGGCGGCGCAGGAGGAGGTTCTGGCCGCGCTCGGCGTGCCGAAGGCGATCGGGATGCGCCACGCCACGCCGCATTTCGCCCATGTCTTCGCCGGCGACGGCTATTCGGCCGGCTACTACAGCTACCTGTGGTCCGAGGTCATGGATGCCGACGCCTTCGACGCCTTCCGCGAGGCGGGCGATCCCTTCGATGCCGCCACCGCCCGCCGGCTCGAACGCTTCATCCTCTCCGCCGGCGGGTCCGAGGATGCCGAGACGCTCTATCTCCGCTTCCGCGGGCGGATGCCGGGGGTCGAGCCGCTCCTGCGCGGACGGGGGCTGCTCGACGCGGCATAGGCCGCCGCCGATCCGGCGGGCGGGGTCGCGCGTATCCCGGCCTCCCGACCCGGAGGTTCTCCCGTGCCGTCCCCGACCCGCCGCCTCGTCCTCGGCCTCGGCGCCGCCCTCGCGCTGGCCGCCTGCGCCACGACGCCCCCCGCGCCCGCCGTCGAAACCCTGCCCGTCACGCTGGCGGATGCCTTCACGGGCGCGACGCGCGGGCGCGGCGTCTTCACCGCCCCCATCGCCCGCACCGAGCGCCGCTTCACGGCCGATCTCGACGGCCGGCTCGGGGGCGACACGCTGACGGTGACGGAGGATTTCGTCTATGACGACGGCCAGACGGAACGGCTGACCTGGGTCTTCACGCGGACGGGACCGGGCACATGGGACGGGCGGCGCGAGGACACGGTCGGCACCGCGAAGGTCGTCGAGGACGGGCGCACGATCCGCCTCAGCTACATCGCCGACATCCGCTCGCCCGGCGGGGTCACGCGGCTGGGATTCGAGGACGTGATCTACCGCCGCGCCGACGGGCTGATCGTGAACGACGGGATCGTCACCCGCTTCGGCATCCCCGTGGGCAGGGTCCGCTTCGAGCTGCGGCCGCGCTAGCCGCCCGCCGGCGGCGGGGCGGCGCCGGGCCGGTCTTCCCCCGCCACGTCCTTGTGCACGATCACGTCCGCCTGCGGATAGGCCGCGATGATCCGCCGCCGCAGGCTGGCGCCGATCGCGTGCGCCTCGCGCAGCGTCTGGTCGCCGTCGAGCTCGACATGGATGTTCACGAAGATCCGGCTGCCGGCCATCCGCGTGCGCAGGTCGTGAAACCCGTGCACGCCCGGGTGGTCGCGCGCGATGGCCGCGATCGCGGCGATGACGGCGGGATCGGCGCGGCGGTCCATCAGCGCGTCCCAGGCGCCGCGGCCGATCCGCAGCGCGCCGGCCCACAGCACCGCCGCCGCGACGAGCGCCACCACCGCGTCGATCTGCCACAGGCCCCAGCGCCCCGAGGCCCAGAGCGCCAGAAGCGCCCCGAGCGTCGGCAGCAGGTCCGACATGTAGTGCAGCGAATCCGCCGCCACCACCCTGCTGCCGGTCGCGCGCCGCACCCGCTGCTGCCAGAGGACCAGCGCGGCCGTGACCGCCGCCGACAGGGCCATGGCGACGATCCCGCGCATCTCGGCGCCGATCTGCGGGGCTTCCCCCGCCAGCAGCCGCACCGCGGCGAGCCAGCCGATCACGCCCCCGGACACCGCCAGGAACACCGCCTGTCCCAGCGCGGTCAGGTCCTCGGCCGAGCTGTGGCCGAAGGCGTGGTCCTCGTCGGCCGGGCGCGCGGCGTAGAGGATGGCGGTCAGCCCGGCCAGCGACATCATCAGATCCAGCGCGGAATCGGCGAGCGACGCGGCGACCGACAGCGCCGCGGTCTCGCCCAGCGCCCAGAGCTTGAGGATGACGAGCAGCCCGGCCACCGCCACCGAGGCGATCCCGGCCGAGGCATTCAGGCGATCGGCGTGCCGGGGCTCATGACTGGGCGGACTGTCTGGCGCGGACATGGGTGCGGATCGGGGGCCGGGGCGGGGGCGGGGGAAGCGGAACTGGCGTGATCCTAGCCCGCGGCGCCCGCCGGGGCCAGCGGCGCGCCGCGCGGGGCCTGACGGTCAGTCGCGCAGCTCGCCCGCGTCCACGCCCCACAGGGCCGACTTGCGGACCCAGCCGCGCGTGCCGTCGGCCGTGATCCGGCACCAGTCCGGGCCGCAGTCGCCGAGACGCGCGATGACGCCGGCCTCGGCCTCGGCGACGATCGCGGCATCGTCCTCGGGCAGGCTGCGCAGCGGCGTCATGTCGGCGGCGATCAGCACCGTGCGGACCCCGGAGAGGAGCGAATAGTGGATCCAGCCTCCCTGGCCGTCCTGATCCTCGACCCGGCGCCAGTTGCCGAACTCCGCCGTCACCCGCAGCGGCATGTCGCGATGGGTGAAGACCCAGTCGATCCGGTGCGACAGCGACGGCCCGCGGCGGACATTGCCCTCGGAGGTCTTGAGCGAGACATAGCGGGGCAGGGGCAGGCTGGTCACGCGGCCGACGGTCGCGCCGGCGTCCGCGGCCTCGCTGGCTGCGCCCGCATCGCCCGTCTCGCCGGTTGCCGCCAGCGCGGGCGCAAGGGCAAGGGCGCCCGCGAGCATCGCCGCCAGTATCCGGACCATCGCCTGCCGCCTCGTTGCGCGCGCCGGTTGGCCCGGCGCCTCGGGTCGGGGCTTGTGAACGCCCCGGTTCGCCTGCACTTTGGACCGGCGCGCGCCGCCTGGTAAAGAGAGGACAGCCCCGCCATGCCATCCCCGCGCCTGACTGTTGTCGTCACGCGACGCCTGCCCGAGGCGGTCGAGGCCCGGATGCGCGACCTGTTCGACGTCGAACTCTCCGCCGATGACCGCAAGCCCGCGCGCGAGGAGCTCGCCGCGGCGATGCGGCGCGCCGACGTGATCGTGCCCTGCATCACCGACCGCATCGACGCGGGTCTCCTGGCGCAGGCGGGCGACCGGCTCAAGCTGATCGCGAACTACGGCGCCGGGGTGGACCACATCGACGTGGCCACGGCGCGCCAGCGCGGGATCCTGGTGTCGAACACGCCCGGCGTGATGACCGACGACACCGCCGACATGACGATGGCCCTGATGCTCGCCGTGCTGCGCCGCATCCCCGAGGGCCTCGCGGTAATGCAGCAGGGGGCCTGGACCGGCTGGGCGCCGACCGCCTTCATGGGCCAGCGCATCGCCGGCAAGCGGCTCGGCATCCTCGGCCTCGGCCGGATCGGGCAGGCGGTCGCGCGCCGCGCGCGGGTCTTCGGAATGCAGATCCACTACCACAACCGCCGGCGGCTGCGGCCGGAAACCGAGGCCGAGCTCGGGGCGACGTGGTGGGAAAGCCTCGACCAGATGGTCGCGCGGATGGACGTGATCAGCGTCAACTGCCCGCACACGCCGGCGACCTTCCACCTGATCAACGCCCGCCGGCTGAAGCTGATGAAGCCCTCGGCGGTGATCGTGAACACCTCGCGCGGCGAGGTGATTGACGAGAACGCCCTGACGCGCGCGCTGCGGTCGGGCGAGATCGCCGGGGCCGGCCTCGACGTGTTCGAGCACGGGCACGAGGTCAACCCGCGCCTGCGCGCGCTGCCCAATGTCGTGCTCCTGCCGCACATGGGGTCGGCCACGATCGAGGGCCGGATCGAGATGGGCGAGAAGGTCATCATCAACATCAAGACCTTCGCCGACGGGCACCGCCCGCCCGATCTGGTCGTGCCGGGAATGCTCTAGGGCCGGTCCGGTCGCCCCGCCCGCAGCCGGTCCGCCCGCTGCGGGCAGTCCCCGGCCGGTTGGTCAGGCCGCGGCCGTCCCGCCGCCGGCTGCGCCGGCATCGGCCGCGGCTGCCCCGCCGCCGCAGGCCGCGCAGCCCGGCCGCCGTTCGACCGTCATCACCCGGTTCTCGGCATAGAGCGCGTCATAGACCAGCATCCGCCCGCGCAGGCTCTGGCCGGCGCCGGTGATCTCCTTGATCGCCTCCACCGCCATCATCGCCCCGATCACGCCCGGCAGCGCCCCCACCACCCCGGCCTCGGCGCAGGCCGGCGCCAGGCCGGGCGCGGGCGCCTCGGGGAAGACGCAGGCATAGCAGGGCGCGCCCCGCGCCGGATCGTAGAGCGAGATCTGCCCCTCCCACTGCGCGATGGCGGCGGCGATCAGCGGCTTGCCGGCGCGCACGGCGGCGGCATTGGCCAGATAGCGGGTGGCAAAGTTGTCCGACCCGTCGAGGATCAGGTCGTAATCGGCAAAGAGGGCGTCCGCGTTGTCCGCCTCCAGCCTGCGCCGATAGGGGCGGACGGTGACATGGGGATTGAGCGCCCGGATCGCCGCCTGCGCCGAGAAAACCTTGGGCATCCCGATCCGCGCATCGGCATGGATGACCTGCCGCTGCAGGTTCGAGACCGACACCGTGTCGTCGTCGATGACGCCGATCGTGCCGACCCCGGCGGCGGCGAGGTAGAGCAGCGCCGGCGACCCGAGCCCGCCTGCCCCGATCACCAGCACCCGCGCCGCCTTCAGCTTCTTCTGCCCCGGCCCGCCGATCTCGCGCAGGACGATGTGGCGGGCGTAGCGCTCGAGTTCCCCGGGCAAGAAGCTTCCCGCGCGCGGCGGGCTTGCCGCGGCGGCGGCCGACTTCGCGGCGGCGGCCGCCCGCGACCGCGCCACCCACCAGGCATAGGCCGCGACCAGCGCCACGACCGCGCCGAGCGCAAGCCAGCCGCGCCGGGTGACGCCGAGGGCCGCGACCAGCGCGTGCCCGGGCGGCAGGACGAGCACCAGCGCCAGCACGCCCAGGTAGAACACGCCCAGCGCCGCGACCGTCACCCGCAGCGGCAGCTTCAGGATGAAGCCGAGGCTGGCGATGACGAGCGTGGCGAGAAGGACGTTCATCCCTGCCCCGTGGAGCCGAACCCGCCCTCGCCGCGCGCCGTCGCCTCCAGCGCCGCCACCCGCCTGAACTCGGCCCGCACGACCGGCGCCACGACCAGCTGGGCGATGCGCTCGCCGTGCCGGATCGTGTAGGGCTCGGGGCCGAAGTTGACGAGCAGCACGCCGAGCGGCCCGCGATAGTCGCTGTCGATCGTGCCCGGCGTGTTGGGAAGGCTGATGCCGAAGCGCAGCGCCAGGCCCGACCGCGGCCGGATCTGGATCTCGAAGCCGTCCGGGATCTCGACGCGCAGGCCGGTCGGCACCACCGCCCGGTGCATCGGGTCGAGCGTGAAGCCCCGTTCGCGGTCGGCCGGGCGCAGGTTGGCGCGGATGTCCGCCCCGGCCGAGCCCGCGGTCTCGTAGGCGGGCAGGGCGATCGCGGGGTCCGCCCAGTCCTCGCGCAGGATGCGGATCACCGGGGCGCTCATGCAAGCGCCTCCGCGATGCGGGCGGCAAGCCGCCGCGCCACCTCGTCCTTCGGCATCCGCGGCCAGCTTTCGGCCCCGTCCTTCGTGATGAGCGTCACCGCGTTCTCCGTCCCGCCCATGATCCCGGTCCCCGCCGAGACATCGTTGGCGACGATCCAGTCGCAGCCCTTGCGCCGGCGCTTTGCGCTGGCATTCGCCACCACGTCCTCGGTCTCCGCCGCGAAGCCCACGACCAGCCGGGGCCGCCCCGCCTTCAGCCCGGCGATCCCCTTCAGGATGTCGGGATTCTCGGCCAGCGTCAGCGCCGGCACCTGCCCGGACGCGCCCTTCTTTATCTTGCCGGGGCTCGCCGCGGCCACCCGCCAGTCGGCGACGGCGGCGGCGAAGACGGCGGCGTCGGCGGGCAGCGCGGCGCGCACGGCGGCCTCCATCTCGGCGGCGGTCTCGACCTGGATCACCTCCACCCCGTCGGGCGGCGGCACCGTGGCCGGGCCGGTCACGAAGCTCACCCGCGCGCCAAGGTCGCGCAGCGCCGCCGCCAGCGCCGCGCCCTGCGCGCCCGAGGAGCGGTTGGCGATGTAGCGCACCGGGTCGATCGGCTCGTGCGTCGGCCCGGAGGTCACGAGGACGTGCCGGCCCTTCAGCGGGCCCCCGCCCAGCGCCGTCGCCGCCGCCGCCACGATCGCCGCCGGCTCGGCCATCCGGCCGGGGCCGAACTCGCCGCAGGCCATCGGCCCTTCGTCCGGGCCCACCGTCAGGATGCCGTCGGCGCGCAGGCTTGCCAGGTTGCGCCGGGTCGCGGCGTGCTGCCACATCCGGACGTTCATCGCGGGCGCGATCAGCACCCGCTTGTCGGTCGCCAGCAGAAGGGTCGAGGCGAGGTCGTCGGCATGGCCGCCCGCCATCTTCGCCATCAGGTCGGCGGTGGCCGGGGCGACGACGATCAGGTCGGCCGAACGGGACAGTTCGATATGCCCCATCTCCGCCTCGTCGGTCAGGTCGAAGAGGTTGCGGTAGACCCGGCTGCCCGCCAGGGCCGCGGCCGACAGCGGCGTCACGAACTCCTCCGCCGCCCGGGTCAGGACCGGCGTCACCGCCGCGCCGGCGTCGCGGAAGCGCCGGATCGCCTCGAGCGCCTTGTAGGCCGCGATGCCGCCGCCGATGATCAGGAGTATGCGCTTGCCGGTCAGCATCCGGACCCCCGGGTTCGGGGCACAGGATTACGGGCCGCGCGCGGCCAACACAAGCGCGGGCGGACGGGGCGCCGCCGCCGGGCCGGGTCAGCCGACGAAGTGCAGCACCTCGCGCGACTGCGCCTCGAGGCTCCGGCGCATCTTGGCGAAGGCGGCCGCCTCCAGCTGGCGCACCCTTTCCTTCGACAGCCGCAGCTCCTCGCCGAGCGATTCCAGCGTGCGCGGCACCTCGCGCAGCTTGCGTTCGGCAACGATGTAGCGCTCGCGCGGGGTCAGGCCGTCCATCGCCTTGCGCAGCCAGCCGCGCAGGCGCTCGGCGTCATGCGCCGCGGCGACGGTATCGGCCGCCTGTTCGCCGGCATCCTCGATCATCTCGATCCACTCGCGCCCGTCCTCGTCGCTCGACTGCGTCGCGTTCAGCGAGAAGTCGGGGCCGGCGAGACGCCCCTCCATCAGCTCGACATCGGCAAGCGGCACGCCGACCTCCTGAGCGATGCGCTCGCGCAGCTGGTGCCCGTCGAGCCGCACGCCCGCCGCCTCGGCCTCGCGCTCGAGCCGCGCCCGCACCCGGCGCATGTTGAAGAACAGCGCCTTCTGCGACGAGGTGGATCCCGTCCGCACCATCGACCAGTTGCGCATCACGTAGTCCTGGATCGAAGCCTTGATCCACCACACGGCATAGGTCGAAAAGCGCAGGCCGCGGTCGGGATCGAACTTGTCCGCCGCCTTCATCAGGCCCAGCCCCGCCTCCTGGATCAGGTCATTCATCGGTGCGCCATAGCGGCGGAACTTCGCCGCCATGGCGATCGCCAGCCGCATGTAGGCGGTGACCAGCCGGTGCAGCGCGGCCTCGTCGCGGTGGTCGCGCCAGGCATAGGCAAGGCGAAGCTCCGTCTCCGCATCCAGAAGCTCGGCCTTCATCGCGCGGCGGGAAAACGAGACGTCCGGAGAAGCGTCAAGGGCCATTGTGTTCCTCTCTGCCGTTGTCCCGATGGTATCTGTGCAGGCCTACGCGCGGGCGGCGCGGGCGGATCACTCGCGTTGCGATCACGCAGCGTGATGAGGGGGCCAACGAAGCTTCATTTCACCCCGGGGGCCGGGGCAGCTAGGGTCATCGCCCGGACTGTCAGGGAGACGCGCCATGACCTACCGCCTCGCCATCGGCGACCGCAGCTATTCGAGCTGGTCCCTGCGCGGCTGGCTCCTGTTCGAGAAGTTCGGCATCGCGGTGACGGTCGAGACCGGGGTCCTCTACAGCGAAGACCTTGCGCGCCTGCTTGACCGCTTCGTGCCGGCCCGCCTCGTGCCCGCGATGATGACGCCCGAGGGCGAGGTCGTGGGCGAAAGCCTGGCCATCGCCGAGACGCTCGCCGAGCGGCACCCGGCGGCGGGGATCTGGCCGGCCGATCCGGCCGCCCGCGCGATGGCCCGCTACATGTGCGCCGAGATGCATGCGGGCTTCCGCGACCTGCGCAACGAATGCCCGATGAACCTGCGCAAGAGCTATGCCGATTCCGCGCCCTCGGCCGCGGTGCGCGCCGATCTGGCGCGGATCGAGGCGATCTGGGCGCGGGCGCGGGACCGCTTCGGGGCGGGTGGTCCGTGGCTCTTCGGCACCTATTCGGCGGCGGATGCCTTCTTCGCCCCGGTCTCCAGCCGGATCGCCACCTACAACCTGCCGGTCGGGGCCGATGCGATGGCCTATGTCGCGGCGCACCTCGCTGATCCGGCCTTCCGCCGCTGGCGCGCCATGGGCCTTGCCGAACCCGTCGAGCAGCCGTCCTACCGGATGCCCTATGCCGAACGTCCCTGGCCCGGACCGGCGCCGCGCCGGGCGGTGCCGGCGGAGGGGCCGGCCGAGAACCTCGCCTGCCCCCATTCCGGCGGGCCGGTGACCCATGTCCTGGCGATGGACGGCCGGAAATGGGGCTTCTGCAGCGCCTTCTGCCGCGACATGACGCTCGCCGACCCCGAGGCCTGGCCGGCCTTCATGGACATGGTGCGCCTGCGCGCCGCCTCCGCCGCCGCCGGCCGCTAGCGCCGCCCGGCCGGACCGCCCTGACTGCCCGGACCGGCGGCGTTAACCTTGCGGCAACCGCTCTCGCCTAGCCGTTAACCCCATCCGGGCTGGAGCGGTCATGGTTGCGCGCACCTATTCGGTCGCTTTCGAGGGGGTCGAGGCGCGTCTGGTCGAGGTGCAGTGCGCCGTCGCGACCGGGCTTCCGGCCTTTGCCGTCGTCGGCCTGCCCGACAAGGCGGTGAGCGAGGCGCGCGACCGCGTGCGGGCGGCGCTGGCCGCACTGTCGATCGCGCTGCCGTCGAAGCGGATCACGGTGAACCTCTCGCCCGCCGACCTGCCGAAGGAGGGCTCGCATTTCGACCTGCCGATCGCGCTCGCGCTGCTGGCCGCGATCGAAATCCTTCCCTTCGAAGAGGTCGAGGGCACGGTCGCGCTGGGCGAGCTGTCGCTCGACGGGCGCCTGGTTCCGGTGATCGGCGCGCTGCCCGCCGCGGTGACGGCGGCGGCCGAGGGCAAGGCGCTGGTCTGCCCCTCCGCCTGCGGTGCCGAGGCGGCCTGGGTCGGCGCGGCGCGGGTCTTCGCCGCCGCCGGCCTGACCGATGTCCTGCGCCACTTCACCGGCGAGGCGCCGCTCGCCCCCGCGCGCCCCGGCGAGGTGACCGTGCCGGCGGGCGGGCGCGACCTGCGCGACGTCAAGGGGCAGGAACGCGCCAAGCGCGCCCTCGAGATCGCCGCCGCCGGCCGCCATCACCTGCTGATGGTCGGGCCGCCGGGTTCGGGCAAGTCGATGCTGTCGGCGCGGCTGCCCGGCATCCTGCCGCCCCTGTCCCCGGCGGAGGCGCTCGAGACCTCGATGATCCATTCGCTCGCCGGGCTGCTCGACGAGGGCGGGATCAGCCGCCAGCGCCCCTTCCGCGAGCCGCACCACACCGCCAGCATGGCGGCCATCGTCGGCGGCGGGCGCACGGCCCGGCCCGGAGAGGTCAGCCTCGCCCATAACGGCGTGCTGTTCCTCGACGAGTTTCCCGAATTCCCCCGCGCGGTGCTCGAGACCCTGCGCCAGCCGATCGAGACCGGCGAGGTCATGGTCGCGCGGGCGAACGCGCATGTCCGCTATCCCTGCCGGTTCCTCCTGGTGGCGGCGGCCAATCCCTGCCGCTGCGGCTTCCTCACCGAACCCGCCCGGGCCTGCGGCAGGGCGCCGCTCTGCGGCGAGGACTATCTCGGCCGCATCTCGGGGCCGCTTCTCGACCGCTTCGACCTGCGCATCGAGGTCCCGCCGGTGGCCTGGTCCGATCTCGGCGGGCAGGCCGCTGGCGAAAGCTCGGCCACCGTCGCCGCCCGCGTCGCCGCCGCGCGCGCACGCCAGGCGCGGCGCTTCCGCGACACGCCGGGCGTCGCGGTCAACGCCGACTGCGAGGGGCGCCTGCTCGAGGAGGTGGCGGCACCGGATGCCGAGGGCGCCGGGATCCTGTCCAGGGTCGCGGCGCGCTTCGGCCTTTCCGCCCGCGGCTATCACCGGGTGCTGCGGGTGGCGCGCACCGTGGCCGACCTCGACGACTCCGAGAACGTGCGCGGGCCGCATGTGGCCGAGGCGGTGGGCTACCGGCTGACCGCCCGCGTCGCGGCCTAGCGACAGCGCGCGGAGGGCCCCCCGGGCGGGGCCCGCGGACGGTTCAGCCCGCCGCCCGCCGCGCCTCGATCGCCTCCCAGATCAGCCGCGCCGTGTTGGTGCCGTCAAAGCGCTCCAGTTCCTGGATCCCGGTCGGCGAGGTGACGTTGATCTCGGTCAGGAAGTCGCCGATCACGTCGATCCCGACGAAGACCTGCCCGCGTTCGCGCAGCATCGGCCCGATCGCGGCGCAGATCTCGCGGTCCCGCGCCGTCAGGACCGCCGGCTCCGGCCGGCCGCCGACATGCATGTTGGACCGCGTCTCGCCCTCGGCCGGGACGCGGTTGATCGCCCCGGCCACCTCGCCATCGACCAGGATGATGCGCTTGTCCCCCTTCGCGACGGCGGGCACGTATTTCTGCACGATCAGGGGCTCGCGGCTGATGCCGCTGAATAGTTCGTGCAGCGAGGCGAGATTGCGGTCGGCGGGGTCGAGGCGGAACACCCCCGCGCCGCCGTTGCCGTAGAGCGGCTTCAGGATCACGTCGCCGTGCCGGTGCCGGAAGGCACGGATCGTCGCCAGGTCGCGGGCGATCAGGGTCGGCGGCGTCAGGTCCGGGAAGTCGAGGACGAGCAGCTTCTCCGGCGAGTTCCGCACCCAGAACGGATCGTTGACCACCAGCGTCCGCGGATGGATGCGGTCGAGCAGATGGGTCGTCGTGATGTAGCTCATGTCGAAGGGCGGGTCCTGCCGCAGCCAGACGACATCCCAGTCGGCAAGGTCCGTCTCGGTCTCCTCGCCGAGCGCGAAGTGCCGGCCCTTCTCCCGGCGAACGGTCAGCGGCCAGCCGCGGGCCAGCACGCGGCCCTCGCGATAGATCAGGCGGTCCGGCGTGTAGTAGAACAGGCTGTGCCCGCGCTCCTGCGCCTCGAGCGCGATGCGGAAGGTCGAATCGGCGTCGATATTGACCCCCGCGATCGGGTCCATCTGGATGGCGACCTTGAGCGGCATGGTTCTCCCCCGCGCGTTCCGGCCGGAGTGTTGGCCGAGGCCGCGCCGGGATGCAACCCGCGGCGGCGCGACCCGTCAGGCGAGGCCGAAAGCGCCTTCGCGGATGTCAATGCGGCCGGCCGCATCGACCAGCGCCACGTCGAAGCGGACGGGCGTCGCCTGACCGGCAGGCTCGCCCGCCAGGTATTCCGACGCCGCCGCGCAGATCCGCCCCATCTGCCTTGCCGTCAGCCGTTCGGCCGCCCAGGCATGCGTCTCTGCCGCCTTCACCTCGATGAAGACGAGGCCGCCGCCTTCCCGCGCCACGAGGTCGATCTCGCCGGACTGGCCGCGCCAGCGACGCGCGGCGATGCACCGGCCCGAGGCCTCGTAATGGCGCACGACGCTCTCCTCGGCCGACAGGCCGCGGGCAAAGGCCGCCGTCCCGGCCGCGATGCGGTCCCTCCGCAGGGCCGCGCGGGCCACCATGCGCCGCGCCGTCTGCACGACCGGCCGTCTCATTGCCGCGCCTCCCCTGCAGGACTTGCCTTGTCCGAGGGTAACACCTTCGGGCAGCGGCCGGCCGCCGTCACGCCGGCCATCCCGCCGTCCGCAGTCCGCTGCGCGACATGCCTGGTGCCGCCCGTTCCGGGACAGGACCCGCAGGACAGGGCGGTACGCAACACTTGCCGCGCTTCCCTCCGTCTCATTTCGGCACCTCCGTCCGCAGCGGGCGGCCGGCCCTGCGCCGGGGGAAGGCGGGGCGGGCCGCGCCGGTTCCTGCCGCACCGTCGCGCCACGATTCCCCGGGCGGGCCGAACCTGACGCCGCCGCAACTCCCGCTTGGCGCAAGGGTCTGCGCCCCAGGCGTGGCCATCCGGTTCATCGCCCTGCTGCCCGGTCCAGCGCCGTCCGGACAATCCGCCCATCCGGCCGCGCGGCGCGCGATGCCGCCCCCCATCTGCTCCGCCCCATCCCTCCGTCTCCGGGGCCGGCGCCACTCGGCGGACCCGCCCCTCCGGCAGCGCCGTGCAACGCCGGCCGCCATCCGCCAGGCCTCGACTCCTTGTCTCCCCGACCAACGCGTCCCGGCAGACCCGCCCGTCCGCCATGGCCGCCCCCAAGGCCGGCCGCCATCCGCCGGGCCTCATTCCTTTCCCTCCAGGGCCAGCGCTGCCTGATAGACCTGCCGCCTGGGCAGGCCGAGATCTTCCGCCACCTTCGCCGCCGCCGCCTTGACGCTGAGCGTCCGCCGCGCCGCGCGCAGGGCGGCGTCGAGATCCGGCGCCTCCCGGCCCTCCTGCCAGCCGATCAGCACCACGAATTCCCCCTTCGCATCGCGCCCGTCCCATTCGGCCGCAAGGTCGCCGAGCGTTCCCTGCGTGACCTCCTCGAATCGCTTCGTCAGTTCGCGTGCGACGGCGGCCGGACGAAAGCCTCCGAACGCTACCACGCAGTCGGCTAATGTTTCACGAACGCGTCCCGGCGCCTCGTAGAGGACGATCGTCGCCTTCACCGGCGCAAGCTCGGCCAGCCAGGCGCGCCGCTTCGCCGCGCGGGCGGGCGGAAAGCCGGCGAAGAGGAAGCGGTCGGTCGGCAGGCCCGCCACCGCCAGCGCGGCGAGCAGGGCCGAGGGCCCCGGCGCCGCCCAGACCCCGTGCCCGGCCGCCCGCGCCGCCCGCGCCAGCTCGAAGCCCGGATCGGCGATCAGCGGCGTCCCCGCCTCGCTGGCATAGGCGACCGACCGGCCCTGCGCCAGCGCGGCCAGAAGCTTCGGCAGCGCCGCGGCGGTGTTGTGGTCGTGGCAGGCGATGATCCTGCGGCGGGCGAGGGGGATGCCGTGGATCTCCATCAGCCGGCGCAGGGTGCGGGTGTCCTCGGCCGCGAGGACATCGGCCGCCGCGAGGATGTCGAGCGCGCGCAGCGTGATGTCGCGTGCGGTGCCGATCGGCGTCGCGACGAGGTAGAGCCCGGGCGCCAGCGCGGGGGGCGGAGACGGGTCGCGCATCGGCCCTCCTTCCGGGAAAGCAAAGTTTACTTCGCGTCCGAAGCCGCTTAGGGTCCGGTGCGTCCCGGATAGCCCGCCGTCAAGAGGTCGTCATCATGTTTTCCCTGTCCACGGGCCGCCGCGCCCTCCTGTCCCGTCTCGCAGCGGTGGCCGGCCTTGCCGCGCTGGCGGCCTGCGGCCCGGTCGGGATGGGCGCGCAGGGGCCCGCGATCGACGCGGGCGCGCCGGTCCAGGTGGCACTGCTCCTGCCGGCGGGGTCGGGCAACTCCGGCGACGAGGTGCTGGCGCAGAGCCTGCGTCAGGCGGCCGAGCTCGCGGTCGCGGACCTCCAGGGGGTGGAGATCGACCTGCGCGTCTACAACACCGGGGCCGACCCGAACGCCGCCGCCGCCGCCGCCACACAGGCGGTGGACGAGGGCGCCAAGATCATCCTCGGTCCGGTCTTCGCCGACGCCGCCAACGCCGCGGGCCTTGCGGTCGCCGGGCGCGGGGTCAACGTGCTGTCCTTCTCGAACAACACCGACATCGCCGGCCGCAACGTCTTCGTCCTCGGCGCGACGTTCCAGAACACCGCGAACCGCCTGCTCGGCTACGCCGCCCGCCAGGGCAAGCGCAGCGTGCTGATCGTGCACGACCAGAGCCCGGCCGGCGATCTCGGCCGCCGGGCCATCGCGAGCGCGGCGGCGGCGAACGGGGTGACGGTGGCCGGCACGGCGGGTTACGAGTTCTCCCAGCAGGGCGTCATCGCCGCGGTGCCGGGGATCGTCGCCCAGGCGCGCTCCTCTGGCGCGCAGGCGGTGTTCCTGACCGCCGATTCGGCCGGCGCGCTGCCGCTGCTGACGCAGCTTCTGCCCGAGGCCGGGCTCTCGACGCAGACGAGCCAGTTCATCGGCCTGACGCGCTGGGACATCCCCTCGACGACGCTGACCCTGCCGGGGGTGCAGGGCGGGTGGTTCGCGATTCCCGATCCCGGGCTCAGCGCCCAGTTCGAATCGCGCTACATGGCCGCCTATGGCGCCGCCCCCCATCCCATCGCCGGCCTCGCCTATGACGGCATCGCGGCGATCGGCGCGCTGGCGCGGTCCGGCCGGCCGGACGCCCTTTCCGCCGCCAGCCTGACGCAGAACTCGGGCTTCGCCGGGGTGAACGGCGTGTTCAGGCTCCGCTCCGACGGCACCAACGAACGCGGCCTCGCGGTGGCGACGATCCAGAACAGCCAGGTGGTGGTGCTTGACCCTGCCCCAAGAAGCTTCGGCGGCGCGGGTTTCTGACCCGCCCCGTGACGCAGGTCCCGGCGGTCCCGGCACGCGCGACAGCCTGTGGGAGTCCGTCCGCGCCGCCGCCGCATCCGAACGCGACGACCGGACACGCCGCGCCGCCGTGGTGCGTGTGCTCGCCGCGCACCGCCGGGAGGCGGCCGAGGCCATCGCCGCCGGCCTCGCCGCCCATCCGCGCAGCGCGGGCGGGTCCGTCCGCGCCTGGGCCGGCCTGACCGACGACATCGTGGCGACGGCCTTCCGCGCCGCGACGGCGCTCTTCCACCCGCTTCCCGCGCCGACCGCGGGCGAACAGCTGTCGGTGCTTGCCGTCGGCGGCTACGGCCGGGCCGAGATGGCGCCCTTCTCCGACATCGACCTTCTCTTCCTGACGCCGTGGAAGATCACGCCCTGGGCCGAGAGCGTGATCGAGACGATGCTCTACATCCTGTGGGACCTGAAGCTGAAGGTCGGCCATGCCAGCCGCACGGTGAAGGACTGCCTCCGCCTCGCCCGCGACGACATCACCATCCGCACCGCGCTCCTGGAACACCGCTGGGTCACCGGCGACGTCAGGCTCGCCGCCGAACTCGGCCACCGCCTGCGCCAGGACCTCTTCCGCACCACCGGCGCCGCCTTCATCGAGGCCAAGCTCGCCGAACGCGAGGCGCGCCACCAGCGCCAGGGCGGCCAGCGCTACGTGCTGGAGCCGAACGTCAAGGAGGGCAAGGGCGGCCTGCGCGACCTGCAGACGCTCTACTGGATCGGCAAGTACCTCTACCCGGTGGAGGAGACCGCCGAACTGGTCGGCCACGGCGTCTTCACCGCCGCCGAACTCGACACCTTCCGCCGCGCCGAGGACTTCCTCTGGGCCGTCCGCTGCCACCTGCACCTGATCGCCGGGCGCGCCATGGACACGCTGACCTTCGACATGCAGGTCGAGGTCGCCGCGCGCATGGGCTACCGCGATGCCGGCGGGCGCCGGGCGGTGGAGATCTTCATGCAGGACTACTTCCGCCACGCGACGCGCGTGGGCGACCTGACGCGCGTGTTCCTGACCGCGCTCGAGGCGCGCCACGTGAAAAGCGCGCCGGGCCTGATCGGCAGGCTGCGCCGGGCCCGGCGCGTGCGCCCCGGCTACCGGGTGGACAAGGGCCGCCTCAGCGTCGCCGACCCGTCCGCCTTCCTCTCCGATCCGCTGAACCTGCTCGGCATCTTCGAGGAGGCGCTGCGCACCGGCCTGCTGATCCATCCCGACGCCATGCGCCTCGTCGCCGCGAACCTCGGCCTGATCGACGACGCCATGCGCGAGGACCCCGAGGCCAACCGCCTCTTCCTCGACCTCCTGCTCAACCACGGCAATCCCGAACGCGCGCTGCGGCGGATGAACGAGCTTGGCGTGCTCTCCGCCTTCATCCCCGATTTCGAGCCGATCGTCGCGATGATGCAGTTCAACGTCTACCACCACTTCACGGTGGACGAGCACATCATCCAGTGCATCTCGCAGCTGGCGCAGATCGAACGCGGCGAACTGGTCAGCGACCTGCCGGTCGTCAGCCGCATCCTTTCGGAGGGCGTGAACCGCCGCGTGCTCTATGTCGCACTTCTCCTGCACGACATCGGCAAGGGCCGCCCCGAGGACCATTCCGTCTATGGCGCCCAGGTGACGCGGCGCCTCGCGCCGCGGCTCGGGCTGGACGAAGAGGAAAGCGAGACCGCCGAATGGCTCGTCCGCTACCATCTGCTGATGTCCGACATGGCGCAGAAGCGCGACGTCGGCGATCCGCGCACCGTGCGCGACTTCGCCAAGGCGGTGAAGACCAAGCGGCGGCTCGACCTCCTGACGGTGCTGACCGTCTGCGACATCCGCGGCGTCGGCCCCGGAACCTGGAACAACTGGAAGGCGATGCTGCTGCGCCGCCTCTACACGCTGACATCCGAGGCGCTCGAAGGCGGGCTCGAACAGGTCAACCGCGAGAACCGGGTGGACGAGGCCCGCCGCGCCCTGCGCGCCGCCCTGCCGGACTGGGACGCGCGCGACCTCCGGCACGAGACCTCCCGGCACTACGACCCCTACTGGCAGGGCCTCTCGACCGAGACGCACGCCGTCTTCGCGCGGCTCCTGCGCGGCATCCCGGACGACGAGATCCGGGTGGACGTGAAGCAGGACCCCAGCCACGACGCCACCCGCGCCTGCTTCGCGCTGACCGACCATCCCGGCATCTTCTCGCGCCTCGCCGGCGCGCTGGCGCTGGTCGGCGCCAACGTCGTGGACGCGCGGACCTACACCTCGAAGGACGGCTACGCGACGGCGGTGTTCTGGGTCCAGGACGCCGACGGGCATCCCTACGAGGAAAGCCGCCTGCCGCGGCTGCGGGCGATGATCGAGAAGACGCTGCGCGGCGAGATCGTCGCCCGCGACGCCTTCCGCGACCGCGACCGGATCAGGAAGCGCGAACGCGCCTTCCACTTCCCGACCTCGATCACCTTCGACAACGAGGGCTCGGAGATCTACACGATCATCGAGGTCGATACCCGCGACCGGCCGGGGCTGCTCTACGACCTGACGCGGACGCTCGCGGCCAGCAACATCTACATTGCCTCGGCCGTCATCGCGACCTATGGGGCGCAGGTGGTGGATACCTTCTACGTGAAGGACATGTTCGGGCTGAAGCTCTACACCCAGGCCAAGCGCGACGCGCTGGAACGCAAGCTGCGCCAGGCCATCGCCGAAGGGGCCGAAAGGGCGCAGGGCTGATGCAGCCGGTGCGCCTCGTCCGCGGCTTCCTCACCGTCGGGTCATGGACGCTCGTCAGCCGCATCGCCGGCTTCGTCCGCGACGTGATGATGGCGGCCTATCTCGGCGCCGGGCCGGTCGCCGAGGCGTTCCTCGTCGCCTTCTCGCTGCCCAACATGTTCCGCCGCTTCTTCGGCGAGGGCGCCTTCAACACCGCCTTCGTCCCGCTCTTCTCGAAGAAGCTCGAGGCCGGCGAGGATGCCCGCGGCTTCGCCGAGGATGCGATGGCGGGCCTTTCCTTCGTCGTCCTCTGCGTCACGGTGGTTGCGATCCTGCTCATGCCCTGGCTCGTCCTCCTCCAGGCCTCGGGCTTCGCCGGCGACGAACGGCTGGCGCTTGCCACCACCTTCGGGCGCATCTGCTTTCCCTACATCTGGCTGATCTCGCTCACCGCGCTGCTCTCGGGGCTGCTCAATGCCGGCGGCCGTTTCGTCGCCGCCGCCGCGGCGCCGGTCCTGCTCAACGTCATCTTCATCGCGGCGATGCTCTGGGCCGACCGCGCCGGCTGGGACATGGGCCTGACGATGGCCTGGGCGACGCCCGTCACCGGGGCGGCGCAGCTGGCGCTGGTCTGGTGGGCGGCGGCGCGCATGGGCTTTCCGCTCCGCCTGCGCCGGCCGCGGATGACGCCGGACCTGCGGCGCCTTCTCGTCATCGCCATCCCGGCGGTCATGGCCGGCGGCGTGGTGCAGATCAACCTCCTCGTCGGGCGGCAGGTCGGGTCCTTCTTCGACGGCGCGATCGCCTGGCTCAGCTATGCCGACCGCCTCTATCAGCTTCCCCTCGGCGTCGTCGGCATCGCCATCGGCATCGTCCTGCTTCCTGACCTTTCGCGCCGCCTGAAGGCCGGGGACGAGGGCGGGTCGCGCCACGCCCTGTCGCGGGCGCTGGAATTCGCGCTGTTCCTGACCCTGCCCGCCGCCGCGGCGCTGGTGGTGATCGCGGTGCCGCTGGTCTCGGTCCTGTTCGAGCGCGGCGCCTTCCGCCCCGAGGATACCGGCCCGACCGCGCTGGCGCTCGCCGTCTACGGCCTCGGCCTGCCCGCCTTCGTCCTGCAGAAGGTGCTGCAGCCGCTCTACTTCGCGCGCGAGGACACGCGCACTCCCTTCCGCTTCGCGCTGTGGTCGATGGCGGTGAACGCGGCGCTCGCCGTCGGCCTCGCCTTCCCGCTCGGCTTCATCGCGGCGGCGATCGGGACGACGGTCTCGGGCTGGATCATGACGGCGCAGCTCTGGCACGGGGCGCGCGGCATGGGGCAGGCGGCGCGCCCGGACGACCGCTTCCGCCGCCGCCTGCCGCGGATGCTGGCCGCGACGGTCGCGATGGCGCTGGTCCTCGCCGGCCTCGCCGCGTGGCTCGACGGCGCGCTTGCGGCGCCGGGCCTGCGCTACTGGGCGCTCCTCGCGCTGGTCCTCGGCGGGATGGCAAGCTACGGCGCGGCCGCGCTGGCGCTCGGCGCGCTCACCCCCGCCGACCTGCGGGCCGGGCTGCGGCGCTAGGCTCCGGACTCAATTGAGCCACCATGTGAAGATGGCGGCGAGTTGTGCGGAGGCGAGGAAGTTTCTGGCGAGTTTGTCGTAGCGGGTTGCGATCCTGCGCCAGTCCTTGAGGCGGCAC
>Ga0073934_10000853_pt1 | contig 80376 bp, 56 predicted proteins | sample LarsenN4metaG_FD_76834 | JGI IMG/M metagenome (GOLD analysis project Ga0073934, IMG submission 76834) | Hot spring sediment bacterial and archeal communities from British Columbia, Canada, to study Microbial Dark Matter (Phase II) - Larsen... ...
CATGGTGCGTCGACGCCCGCGCTCCGGGGTGGAATTCGTAGGCGCGCACGTGCCGGGGTTCCCTCAGCGGGAGAGGCACGACGACGCACTGGTAGAGATCAGGGCCGTCCGCGGGGATGGAAAAAGACTGGGGCATGTTGACAACGAGATCGGGTTGACCCAGACGCCACTCGGGCGGTTCGGGCGGAGGCGAGGTCCGCGGCGGCGGACCCTCGGGCGCGCCCGCTTCCGCCCAATCCCGCAGCAACCGGATCTCGCGCGCGGAGAGCCGCCGCTCGCCGGCGAACGGATGCTCCGGGTTGGGCTCGGCCAGCCACGGCGGCATGACGCGCCGGGCCGTGACCTGGGCGATCGTTGCCGCGCGAACGGCGGCGTCCGCGTAGGTAAGGAGCGGAAACGGTCCTGACTGTCCGGGACGGTGGCAGTCGACGCAGTGTCGCCAGAGAATCGGAGCGACGTCGCGTCCGTACGACGGACCCGGCTTCCCGGCCGGGCGCGGAAACGGGATCGCGCAGCCGGTGGCGCGGAGATCCGGCCGCGAGACCGGCCGCCCGCTGACGATTTCCTCGAGGGCCTCGCGCAAGTCGGCCCGCGTCGCGGCCGCCCTCGGCCGGCCAAGAGCGAGAACCCTGTCGTCGATCCGGCCGCGGTAGAGCCGGGTTCCATCCCGCCCCAGCACGACCGCCTCGGGCGTAACCGTGGCGCCCAGCCGGCGCGCCAGCGTGTGACCCGGGTCGACCAGGTCGGGAAACGCGAGCGCTTCGCCGCGGTTTACCGACAGAAAGCGGACGCCCCGAACGTGAAATTCACCGTGGAGACGGCGGATCTCCGGCGCGTACGCGTTCGAGAGCGGACAGCCGGGCGACAGAAAGAGGAAGACGGTGGCCGGCGCCTGCCGCAGCTCAGACTCCGTGTGGCGGACTCCCGCTGTGTCGGCGAGCGACCACGCGATGGCGGCGGCGGCAAGCACTTGCGTTCAGTAGCCGGATGCGAAGCCGTGGTCGTAGCGGCCTTCGAGCACAGCCTCGATGTTCATCGCCAGGTGCATGTGCTGGGGAACCCCGGCGAGGGCGTAGACCGCGCGTGTGTATTCGAAGGCGGGAGGCATCCGGGCGTAGAAGTTCAACCGGCGGGGGGCAAGCAGGGCGGCCGCTTCGGGAAGGTCCGTGTAACGAAGCACGTTGAGGAAGATCGGCCCCGCCGTGTGGGACGCCGGGGGGTCGATCACCATCACCTGGTGAACCTGGGGATCGAGAATCCCGGCGTAGATGGCGAGCCCGGCCGAGACGCCGCGGCCCATCACCATGATCCGCGCGGGATCGACAGCCGGCTGGGCCCGCAGCACCTGGAGGGCCCGCAGCACGTCGTAGAGGCGCATCGAATCGACGGTGTGGCCAACGTGCATGGCGTTGCGGAGGGTGTCCTTCCAGAAGGACTTGTCCCAGCCGACCACTCCGACTCCGCGCGGATAAACCGTCAGCCGGACGCTGTTGCCGCGCCGGTTCGCCGAGACGAGCAGGGCGTCCACCGCGCGCGGATCCTCTCCGTCGGAGGCGATATAGAGGAGTGCGGGCGCCTTCGTGCTTTCGTCTTTCGGCTTTCGAAGGAGTCCATGAATCGTGATGCCATCTTCCGAATCGAACTCGATCTCGTTCGAACCCGCGGCGGCGCGTACTTCGGGCGGTTCCGGCGGCAGCGCGGAAAGCGCCGCGAACACGTTCTTCCGCAGCCGGGCCTCCAGTTCGGCGGCCCGGCTCTTCCAGGCCGACGCGGAGGCGGGCACGGCCGGCGCGGGAGCCGTAGTGAAAAGCTCGTGCACGCGGAAGTTCTGCGCATCCGCGGGAGGCCGCCCGGCAAAAGCCCGCAGGCTTTCAGCAGGCGCATTGGAGTAGTCCATGTCGAGCTTGCGGCCGCTCACTCCGAGCAGGTGGCGGTCAAAGAACCGCACGGCCTGCTCGCGGAGGAAGTCCGAGTCGGCGTGGCCGGTGTCGACTACCACGTTGCCGAAAGCGTCTGCCCGGCCGTAGGCGGCGTACAGTTTCCCGACGGTCGACTGGAATTCTTCGTAGCCGGGTACGGGGAAGAGGTCGTCCTTGCGGCCGTGCATCATCAGCAGGGGCCGGGGCGCGATCAGGGCGCCCTGGTGCGTCATGTCGTGCATCCACGAATTCACCGGAAACATGCAGTCGCAGTGCAGCCTTTGCGTGTTCAGCTTCACGTTCGCGGCGTAGGTGCTGATGCCCATCACGGGAGCCACCGCCTTCACCCGAGGTTCGACGGCGGCGGTGAACCAGCTCATCGCCGCGCCGCCGGACCGGCCCGTCATGCCGATGCGCGAAGAGTCCACTTCCGGACGAGTCTCAAGATAATCGATGGCGCGGATCGCGTTCCACACTTCGACTCCCGCCGGCGTGTAGCCGCGCGCGTACCAGTCCGGCATGTCCTGCCACCCCACGCCGTGGTGAAGCCCGAAGGTCTCGGCGACCTGAATCGAGTCCAGGATGATCGCCACGTATCCGTTCTTCGCGAAGGAGATGCCGTGGCGCTGGTAGGCGGTCTTGTTGCCTTCGGGAACGATCGCGTGGCCGCACACATAAACGATCGCCGGATGCCGGCCCGGCTGCTTGGGCAGGTAGAGGTTCGCCGTGACGTAGACTTTCGGCAGGCTTTCAAACGAGATGTTCTCGATCCAGTGTGTCCCCTTGTCGATACGCGAACTCACCTTCGCGTTTAAAGGCGTCCGGGCGGGCCACGGATCGAGGCCCAGCATGTCGCGCATCTGCGCGAGCCGGAGGCCGCGCACGCGTTCCCACTCCGCCGCCGAGGCCAGTTCGCGATTCGCCCGGTCCGTGATCTCGCGGGCGCGCTTTTCCAGGTACGCCGTCACCTGCCGTTTGCTCTCGAGCATCCGGCGCCACGGACGGTCATCCTGCGGCGCCGCGGCGGCCGCGGCGAGGAAGGCCAGCGGGAACACGCGCGTCACGCCTTCGCCCCCTCAGTCCTTGCCTCGGAGAGGAAAAACCGCCGGAGGCGGCGTGCGGCGAGGATCTCGTCGCCGTCGTTCATGCACCGGGTCTGGAGTACTCCTCCGGTGTCGTCGTCGTAGTACATGATGCGCGGTTCGCCGTTCAGGAGCTTCTCTGCCGCCTGTTTGCCGGTAAGCGGAATGACCCGCTGGTCCCAGTCGATCCGCACCTCGCCGAACCCCGACCGGTTAAGGCGGTAGGTTGCGGTGAAACCGGGGATGCCGTGAAGCTGTTCGGCCAGGAAGCGGGCCTTCTTGTTCCACGACGCGATCACGGTTTCGTGATCCAGCATGGCGTAGCGCTCGAGGGCGACCACCAGCGCCACGATCTCCTCCTTGCCCACTTTCATCCCGCGCCCGATGCTGGCGTGCGGCGAGGCGTTCAACAGGGCCGCTTCGATCAGTTCCTTCCGGCCCGCCAGAATTCCGGTGCTCTGCGGACCTTGCAGACCTTTACCGCCTGAGAAGACGACCAGGTCCGCGGCGCTCCAGCGATGAAGGTTCGTGACCGGAGGCAGTTCCGAGGCCGCGTCCACCAGGACCGGTACGCCGGTCCTTCGCCCGATTTCGATGTACTCCTGAATCGACATCGTTTCCGCGGCGGGCGCGTGGTCCGCGCTGGCCAACGCGGCCAGCATGGCGGTGTTGGCGCTGATCGCGTTCAGAAACTGCTCTCGCGTGACAACCTCGACAATGTTCGCCCCGGCCGCGCGATAGGCGCGGTCATACACGACGCGATGGGCTTTCTGAATGACGACCTCCCGCCGCGGCCAGGTCGGATGGGGGAGCGCGTCGATTTTGGCGGGATCCTTCAGGGTCAGACACGCCGCCGCTCCGAGCAGCATGGCCGAGAACGACCCGGCCGATACCATCGCCGCCTCCGTCTTCATGAGCGACGCGATCCGGCGTCCGGCTGCGGCCTGAAGCTCGCCCATGTCGACGAAGACGTCGTTAGCCTGCTCGAGCGCCCGAAGGACCTCCGGAGGCATCCGCGATCCGCCAAACGCGGTCGTGTGTCCCCGGCAGGTCAGGATGGGACGCACGCCGAGGAGGCGCTGGTAGATGCTGTCCTCGTACAGCAGCCGCTCGCGCGCCTCCAGCGCCGGAGCCAGGGCCGCGGCGCCGCCGGCGAACAACCGCCTGCGAGTGAATGTTCCCAGCGCGGACTGGAACCATCGGGATGCCCTGAACTGCATTCGAAGTCCCTCCCACCGCGAATTATATCGGACCCGGGAACAGGCCCGACTTCGGAGGGGCGGGATCAGCCGACCGCCGGGCGCGCGTCACGCAGATGCGCCGCCCACCCGCTATAGGCATCCTCCTCGACCGTGAACGCAAGATCGAGCATTCGGCCCACGGAAAATTCTCCGATGCGGTCGATCCAGTTCCAGGCCTTGAATCCCATCCACCGGCCGTCCTGCTTGGCGCGGAAGCGGAAATGCTTCTCCTTCATGAGCACGGGCGGCTCGCCGACTTCCGCCCCCAGCACCGCCAGGAGGGGCGCCGGATTTCCGTATCCGAAAGGCGCCAGGGCCGCCAGTTGCCCGAGGAGCCCCGGACCCAGCTCCTGCATCTCCGCCACGGCGTCGATACAATGCGTCGCGCGGAGATCCTCGGGCCTGAGCTTCGAGCAGGCGAACGCGTTGAAGCGCCTGCGGAATTCCTCCACCCGTTCCGCCGGCAGCGTGACCCCCGCCGCCTGACGATGTCCGCCGAACCGGGTGAACAGCTCCGGCATCGATTCCAGAGCTTCGAGCAGGTGGAACGAGGGGATGCTCCGCCCGGAACCCTGCGCCTCGCCCCGGGATTCGTCTACGCCCAGAACGAACACAGGGCGGTGAAACCGTTCCACCAGACGGCTGGCCACGATCCCGACCACGCCGCGATGCCAGTCCTGACCGGCGAAAACAAGGCCGCGCTGGGTGTCGTCCACCGGAGCAGCCTGGCAGGACTCCAGCGCCGCGCGAAGCAGGTCCGCTTCGGTATCCCTGCGGTCCTGATTGAGATCGTGGAGTTGCGCGGCCAGCGCCTCCGCCCGGGCGGAGTCCCCGGTGAGGAACATCTCGATCACGGCCGCCGCCGTGTCCATACGCCCGGCGGCGTTGATGCGCGGCGCCACGCGAAACGCGATCTGTCCTGCCGTCGGGGCATCTCCCGGGCCGAATCCGGCCACCTTCATCAGGGCGCGCAGGCCGGGGTTCGGCGTCTCCATCAGGCCGTGGAGGCCATGGCGGACGATCACCCGGTTCTCGTTGGTGAGCGGAACGACATCGGCGACCGTCGCGATCGCGGCCATCTTGAGGAAAGACAGAGTCAGCCGGTTGACCCGCTCCGCCGGCGCCTCCAGTTCGCGGAAAAGCGCCTGCGCCAGCTTCAGAGCCACCGCCGCTCCGCAGAGATTCTTCTCCGGATACTCACACCCGGGCTGGTTCGGGTTCAGGACCGCGAGCGCGGGCGGGATTTCCGCTTCCGGCAGGTGGTGATCGGTGACGATCACGTCAATGCCCAGTTGCTGCGCGTGGCGCACGACGGCCGCCGCGCGGATCCCGGTGTCGACGCTGACGATGAGACGCGTCCCGTCCGCCGCCGCCTGGTCGACAACTTCGGGCCGCATTCCATAGCCGTCCCGCAGCCGGTGCGGCACGTGAAAGGCCGCTTCGACGCCGGCCAGCGCCAGCGCCTTCATGAGAATGACGATGCTCGAGGTGCCGTCGACGTCGTAGTCGCCGTAGAGCAGCACCCTCTCGCGATCCTTGACGGCGCGCGCCAGCCGGGCCGCGGCCGTCTTCATGCCCTTCATGCGGAATGGATCGCCGAGCGCGGTGAGGGGCGGCGCCAGGAACGAGTCCGCCGCCTCGGGAGTGTTGTAGCCACGCCGCACAAGGATGCGCGCCGTGAGCGGAGCCACGTTCAGTTCCCGGACGATCCTGCCGGCGGCTTCGGCCTCCGGCTCCGGCATCAGCCACCGCGCGCCGCGAATGGCCATCAGTTTTTCGAAAAGAATCCGCCCATCGGCGGACCAGGCTCGCCACCCTCGTCTTCGTCAAACGAGTCGTCGATCTCCGACATGATCTCGAGCAGGCGCTGGTACCAGGGAGCGGAGCAGATGAAGAAATAGGTGTCGCCGCCGAAGTCGTAGGAAACCTCTATGTAGCTGACGAATCCTTCGTAGGCTTGCAGGCGGCGGATCTCGCGCTCATGTTCCCTCTTGACATCCCTCGGCAGATCCGAGCCTTCAAGATCGGAGAGGAGCCTCTCCATGAAATCGGCGGTGATCGTGCGGTGGTGGCAGCAGATGATCTTGACGCCCAGAGACTGGGCCCCCCGGATGAAGCCGTCCGGCTCGGGGTAGTTCCGGCTGTCCCATACTATGGCTCCCGGGAGCGAATCATCAAAACGCGGTCCGCACCGGAATACGACCACGCCCGTTTCCTCGAGCAGACGGTCGATCTCGGCTTTGAGGCTGTCGAGTTCCTGTTTCATTTAGCGTTGTGCCTGGACGAGGATGTCATGCTGGGCGGCCAACTCCCGCGCTGACGGCGTGACGATCGTCTTCGGTCCGATGAAGATTTTCGCGGCCTGCCGCATGGCGGCGCGCACGTCGGCCTCGCTGACGAAGTCGGCGATCTGGACGGGCGGCGCCGGCGGTTCGGGGCTGTGTGGCGCGTCCTGGGGCGGTTTCGGCGGAACGGCGCACCCGCAGGAGGAGGGCGGCGCGGCGGCCGTTTCCCTGGTTGTCCTGCGGGCGAGGAAACGGTCCACGATGGCGGCCGTTGAAGGCGCCGGCGCGGGAACAGCCGGATGTCCTGCTCCCGCCGGTTTCGGGGACCCTCCGAGTCCGCGCCGGGCCAGGAACCGGTCGATTGCCTCCGCCACCTCACCGGAAAGCTCCCCGGCGTCCGCCGGAACATCGAACGCTTCCTCCGCCTTCCGCACGACATAGGCGATTCGCTTGATGTTCATCAGGTGCTGCGGTCCGACGTTGTCGGACGTCGCATTGCCGGCCATGGCGCCGCAGCCCAGCGTCATCGATGGCTGGACGCCAGTGGTGATGCCGGTGGAACCCTGCGGCGCTGGTGTATTGACCAGCACGCGGAAGGCCGGCATGCGCAGACCGTATTCGCGGATCCGCGCCTCGTCCGTGGCGTGGATGACGCAGGTATGACCCAGCCCGCCGAACTTCAGGAGGGCCTGACAGGCCTTCACCTGCTCCTCCCAGTCCTTCACGAAGAGGACGGAAAGCACCGGGCTCAGTTTCTCCATCGAGAGCGGATGCTCTTTGCCGACGCCGCCGATCTCGACCGCCAGGATGCGTGTGCCCTCCGGCACGGAGAATCCCGCCATCTGCGCGATCTTGCCCGGCGCCTGCCCTACGCAGTTGGGGTTGATGCGCCAGTTGGGAGTGATCAGCAGCTTCGCCAGCGCTTTGCCCTGCTCGGGGCTGCACAGCCACGCCGCGTTGCGCTGAAGCTCTTCGAGCACCTCCCGGCGCTGCGCCTCCAGCGCGACGATCGACTGCTCACTCGAACAGACCGTGCCGTAGTCGAACGACTTTCCCGCCACGACGCGGGCGACCGCCTCGCCAAGGTTCGCCGAGGAATCGATCAACACCGGTACGTTGCCCGGTCCCACACCGAGCGCGGGTTTGCCGCTCGAATACGCCGCCTTCACGATGCCGGCGCCGCCCGTAGCCAGGATCACGGCGGTGCGCGGATGCCGCATCAGGGCGTCGGTGCCTTCCATGGTCGCGTTGTGGATGCACTGGATGATATCGTCCGGCGCTCCTGCCCGCACCGCGGCGTCGAGCAGGACCCGCGCCGTTTCGCACGTGCAGTTCCGGGCCCGGGGATGGGGGCTGATGACCACCGCGTTGCCCGCCTTCAACGACACGATCGACTTGTAGATCGCCGTGGAGGTCGGATTCGTGGTCGGAAGAATCGCGGCCACCACACCCACCGGCACGCCGATTTCCACAATCTTTTCTTCCGGGATCTCCCGCAGCACGCCGATGGTTTTCATGCCGCGAATGCGGCGAGGAAGCAGGTCCGCGCAGAGCAGGTTTTTGGCGAGCTTGTCCCGGGCGTTTCCGTATCCCGTCTCCTCCACGGCCAGTTCCGCCAGCCGCCGGGCGTGGGCTCGGGCGGCGGCGGCCATCGCCTCCACGATAACGTCGATCTTTTCCTGGTCGAAGCGGCGGAAGCTCTGAAAGGCCGCGTAAGCCTTCTCGATCTTCGCGCGCACTTCCTGGATGGAGACAAGATCGGAATCGTGGAGCATGGAATCAGGACCGTCTAGGTCCGGGAGACGCTATTTCTTCTTGCCGGGCAGGACGCGCTCGACTTCCGAGTGCGGATTGGGGATGACGTGGACGGCCACCAGTTCCCCCACGCGGCGCGCCGCAGCGGCGCCCGCGTCCGTGGCCGCCTTCACGGCGCCGACATCTCCCCGCACTGTGACGGTGACGAAGCCGGCTCCGATGTACTCCTTGCCTTCCAGAGTCACGTTCGCCGTTTTCACCATCGCGTCGGCGGCTTCAATGGCTCCGACAAGCCCTTTTGTCTCGACCATTCCGAGGGCTTCCATAGACCTCCTTGTCAGGAATCTTTCACGTTAGCACACGGGCAGGGGCGGGAGAGACTCCACACGTCGCTGTCGCAGCAAAGTAAAAAGCTCCTGTCGCCGCCAAAGCAGAAAGGTCGGGCAGCACGGCAATCGGGCTTGCGCAGGAGCCTGAGCGCTCGCGGCCGCATGTCAAACTCTCTGCGCAACACGGAGGAGCCAGGCCGTTGACACGTGGATTGGCGGGCGCTATTATCCTTAACCTCTGGGTGAAAGAAGGGGAATCCCCCCATTCCTGAAAAACGCGAACGCTCGGCAAGGAGCGGGGAGGCGGAAATGGTTCGTCTGCGGACGTTGTTCCTCAGTTTTCTGTTCACCGGTGGCACGTTTTCCATCTGGGCGCAAGTCAACAAGAGCAATCTGACCGGCGTCGTGCGCGACGTTTCTGGAGCGCCGATCTCAAACGCAATCATCAAGCTGCAAAACACCGGCACCGGCGCCGCGCGCGAGGAGCGCTCCGATCCAACGGGCCTGTACCGGTTCACTCTACTCGATCACGGCACGTACCGGCTGGAAGTCGAACACCCCGGCTTCAAACGCTTTGTCCGCGAGCGCCTCCAGCTTCTTACGGGCGAGACGATTACTGTCGACGTTCCCATGGAACTCGGCCAGCTCACCGAGTCCGTGACCATCTCGGCTGACGCCACTCAGCTTCGGACCGAATCGGCCTCGGTCGGTACCGCCGTCAACCGCCAGGTGATCAACGAACTTCCTCTCATCGGGCGCAATCCGTACGTCTTTCTCGTCCTCTCGCCCGGCGTCCAGTACACCGGCTCGCCGACGGCCATCAATCCCTGGGATACGTTCGGACCCTCTGATTTCTCCTCGAGCGGGTCCGAGGCCCGTACCGAGTTTCTTCTCGACGGGATTCCGAACATGCGCCTGGAGACGGTCGCCTTTTCTCCGTCTCCGGATGCGGTCGAAGAGATGCGCGTCCAGACCAACGCCTACGACGCGGAGTATGGCCACTCCGGCGCGGCGTTCGTGAACGTGTCGACGAAGGCAGGCACCAACAACCTCCACGGCAGCCTGTACTGGTTCCACCGGAACGACAATCTGAACGCCAACAACTTTTTCAATAATCGCAATGGCAGTCCGAAGGGAGAGAGGAAGCAGAACACCTACGGAGGCGCCGTCTCCGGCCCCGTCACCATCCCCGGGCTGTATCGGGGCCGTGACAAGACGCACTTTTTCTTCGACTACGAGGGCACGCAAATTCGCTCGGCTGGTTTCGCCCGCGCCATCATTCCGACGGCGCTGGAGCGCCAGGGCGACTTCTCTCAAACGGTCGACCGCAACGGGCGCCCCTTTACCATCTTCGATCCGGCGACGACCGTGCCCCAGGGCTCGGGGTGGGTTCGGAGTCCCTTTCCGGCCAACCGCATCCCCGCCAACCGGTTCGATCCGGTGGCGGTGAACGCCATCAAGTTCTACCCGCAACCCAACCGTCAGCCCACGGTCAGCGACCTTCAGAACTACGAGCGGCAGCAGCCGAGCGCGCTCGAGTGGGGAAGTCTGACGTCGCGGGTCGACCACCAGATTTCGAGCCGGCACAACCTGTTTGTCCGCTTTGGCTGGAACCAGCGTGACGATCCGAGCACTCCCTTCTACGGCGACTGCTGCCGTGCGGCCGGTAATCCCACCAGCGGCCAGGATGAGTTTGAACGCGGCAACGAAGCCGGCGGCGTTGGCTGGACCTGGATCGCCAGTCCTTCCACCGTCGTCGACTTCCGCTTCGGGGTCAACCGGTACACCTCCGCCAACATCATGTACGGTGAAGGATTTGACTCGAAGTCTCTTGGTTTCCCGGCGGTGTGGGTCGACGCGCAGGTATTCCGGACATTTCCTCGATTTGAAACAAGCGGGGACGTGGAGAACCTCGGCGCCGGCCGGACCACCAGCCGTGAAGTGAACAACCAGTACAACCCGCTCATCAATGTCCACACCACTCTCGGCCGCCACGCCCTGAAGTACGGCTTCCGCTACCAGATCGGGCAGGCCAATATTTTCAGTCCGGGCCGCTCCGGCGGATTGTTCCGCATGGACCGCGTCTTTACCCAGGGTCCGGATCCGACCCGCACCACGCTCAACGCCGGTCACGATTTTGCTTCCTTCCTCCTGGGCACGCCCAGCCGCGGCTACACCGACATCAACGCCTCCCGGGCGCTGACCAACACCTACTTCTCGGTGTACATGCAGGATGACTGGAAGGCCACCGACCGCCTTACGCTCAACCTCGGCCTGAGGCTGGAGCGCGAGAACGCCCCGGTTGAACGCTTCGATCGCGGTTCCGGCGGATTCGATACGTCCATCGCCAGCCCCCTCGAAAGGCAGGCCAAGGAAAACTACGCCCGGAACCGGATTCCCGAATTGACGGAGTTGAACGTTAGGGGCGGCCTCGGTTTCCTCAACGCGGGCGGAACCGGTCGCGCGGCGCTCCGCATGCCCGCCCTCATCTGGGCGCCCCGGTTTGGCTACGCCTACCGCGTGAGCAACCGGATCGCATGGCGCGGCGGTTGGGGCCTGTTCTATGTCCCCAACAACGTCAACAACTACCGTCAGGACGGCTTTAGCCTCGCCACGCAGATGGTTACCTCACTCGACGCAAATCTGACGCCGTTCCACCGGCTGGCGAATCCGTTCCCGAATTCGCTCATCAATCCGCCTGGCGCCGCCGGCGGCCTGCTCACGGGAACCGGCCAGAGCCTCACGGCGGGCGTGGCTAGGCTCGGCGATGTCCCCGGCTTTCTGCACGGCATGAGCCAGCAGTTTTCCATGGGCTTTCAGACAATTGTCCCCGGCGACGTTTCCGTCGAGGCTAACTACGTCGGCAATCTGAATCAGCGTCTCAGCCTGACCCGGCGCATCAACGACTATCCCAACGAATTCCTTGACCTGAAGACCCGCCTCAATGCGCGCGTGAACAACCCCTTCTTCGGTGTGATCACCGATCCTACTTCCGCTCTGAGCCAGGCGACGACGACGGTCCAGCAACTGCTTCGCCCCTTCCCGCACTTCATCGGCGTGACTCAGGCTGTCCTGCCTTTCGGCCGGGCCTGGTACCACTCGCTTCAGATGCAGGTCGCAAAACGGATGTCCGCCGGGCTTTCCTTTGGCGCCGCCTACACCGTGTCCAAGTTCCTTGAAGCGACCTCGTATCTGAACAACAATGACGCCGCTCCCGAGCGCGTCATCTCGGACTCGGACCGCCCGCAGCGCCTCGTGCTGCACGGAATCTATGAACTGCCCCTCGGGCAGGGAAAGCGCTTCCTCCATTCGAATCCCGTGGCGAGAGCCCTCGGCGGCGGCTGGCAGCTCAACTGGGTCATTACCTATCAGTCCATGAGCGCCCTGTCCTTCGCCGGCGCGGAACGCATCCGCCGCTCCGACAACAACCCCCTCAGCGTGGACCGGTGGTTTGACGTCACCCAGTTTGTGCCGCAGGAGCCGTTCACGCTTCGCCGGACCAGTTCACGCATCGCCGACCTCCGTCAGCAGGGGATTCGCCGCTGGGATGTCACTCTGATGAAGAAGACCCGGCTCAGAGAATCCGTCACGATGCAGGTTCAGGCCGAGTTCTACAACCTGTTCAATACGACGCACTTCGGCACGCCGAACACCACGGTCACCAACGCCAGCTTCGGCCGCATCACCGGGACGTTTCTCGGACCGCGCGAAATTCAAGTGGCGATGAGACTTTCCTTCTGAGGCCGGCCGGAGACCCGTTTCAGGCCGTGCTGGCCGCCACGGGCATTTGTCCGTCTGCGTTGTCCCGCGCCGAAGGTGATCGCACTCCCCGGCAATACGAAAGACAGCGGAAAATGAATTGATGAGACTTGCCTGTTTCCTGACAGCGGCTGCCCTGCCGGTTCTTGCCGAGCCCGTCCGGGTGGATCCTCCCGCCGGCCAGGGGAGCGGCATGCCGTTTCTGACGACGTCTCCCGGCGGGTCCGCCTACCTCACCTGGACGGACACGATTTCCGCCCGGGAGCACGCGCTCCGTTTCTCACGCTGGACGGGCGGCGGATGGACCCCGCCGGAAACCATCGCGCGCGGAGAAAACTGGTTCGTCAACTGGGCCGACTTCGGGTCGTTGTCAGTTCTGGCGGACGGATCGATGCTGGCCCACTGGCTGACTCGCTCCGGCGGCGGCGCGTACGGATACGGCATTCGCGTGGCCCGCCGTGAGCCGGACCGCCCCGTCTGGCGCGAGGTCCACGGTATGAGCCTCGACGAGAAGACCGACTACGCGGGCTTTCTGACGTTTGTTCCGGGCGCACCCGAGGCGGTCTACCTGTCTCCTCCCGGGGCTTCCGGAGGCGTCTCCCACGGCGCGGGTCACGACCATCGGAAGACGGTCCGCGTCGTCTCTTTCTCCGCTACCGGGGCGCCTGCGGCGGAACGCGAGATCGACGCAAGCGCCTGCTCGTGCTGCCAGACCGCCATCGCGAAGACGGAGAACGGGCTGGTCGTCGCCTACCGCGACAGACTGCCCGGCGAGATCCGGGATATTTCGGTGGCGCGCTTCCAGAACGGCGTCTGGAGCCAGCCCGAAACCGTGCACCGGGACGGCTGGAGGATCAACGCCTGTCCGACGGACGGCCCGGCGATGGCATCGCGCGGCCGCCGTGTGGCCGTCGCGTGGCTGACCCGCGCGCAGGACCAGCCCCGGATCCTCATGGCATTCTCGGCGGATGAGGCCCGCAGCTTCACCGCGCCCGTCAGGGTGGATTCGGGCAATCCGCTCGGCCGGCCCGCCCTCGTCGAACTCGACCGTGAGAGCTACGCCGTGGCCTGGCTGGAGAAGACGGCGGGGGAAGATGTGGAGGTCCGGCTCCGGCGCGTGTCGTTCCGAGGCGAACGGGATCCACCCCGCACGGTGGCGGCGGCGCCGGCGGGGCGCGCAGCGGGATTTCCCAAAGTGGCTGTTTCCGGGGGCCGCGTTCTCGTGGCGTGGCGCGACGGGCGCGTCCGCGCGGCCTGGCTGGATGCACGGGATCTCGATCCGGGAAGGTGAGGGGATCCGTGCTAGCGTGAAGAAATCATGAAGATCACGCGGGTCCAGTCCTTTCTGCTCTCGTACCCGATGCCTGAAGTCGTGTTCCTGCCGTATTATGGTGGGGAACGCACGATCGTCAAACGGGACGCCCTGCTGATCCGCGTCGAAACCGACAAGGGGATCGTCGGCTACGCCCCCGGCCAGGGCTCCGAACTGACGCACGAGCGGATCCGCGACATCATCGCGCCGTTCCTCGCCGGCCGCACGCTTGCCGAACCCGACGCCCTCCGGGTGATTTTTCAGGAGGGTCCCGGCGCGGACCGGGAGGTGTTCAAGGCGTACTGCTCGGTCGAGGTGGCTCTGCTCGACGCGCTGGGGAAGGCGCTGGGGGTAGCTGTGTCCGAACTGGTAGGAGGCCGGGTCCGCGATACGATCCGGCTCTACGGCAGCGCCGGGATGTACCAACCTCCCGAACGTTACGCAGAGGAGGCGGCGGGGATCGCCGCCCTTGGATTCAAGGCCTACAAGATGCGGCCGGCGCTCGGTCCGGACGAGGATCTCCGGACGGTCCGTCTGATGCGGGAAGCGGTGGGACCCGGCGTGGACCTCATGGTCGACGCACACTCCTGGTGGCGCATGGGGGACCGCTCCTATACTCCCTCCCAGGTGGAGCAGCTGGCCGCCGCCATGGCCGAGTACGAGATCGCCTGGCTCGAGGAGCCTTTGCCGCCCCAGGACCATGCGGCCTACGCCGCTCTGCGCGAGAAGGAACTGGTTCCGATCGCCACGGGCGAACATGAGCCCGACCAGGAAGGATTCCTCGACCTGATCCACCGCCGCTGCGCCGACTTCATCCAGGCCGACGTTGTCTGTCAGGGCGGCTACACCATGGGTCGCCGGCTGTTTGCCGAGATCGCGCGCGCCAAACTGCGGTTCGCATTCCACTCCTGGGGAACGGACCTGGAGGTGCTGGCCGCGGCTCATCTGGGGATCTGCTGGCCGGAGCACGTGGTCGAATGGCTCGAGTATCCCGTCTACACGACCCCGCGGCTCAAAACCATGTATCCGTGGCCGCTCGCCACCGAGATCCTGAAGCAGCCGCTGACGATCGAAAACGGCGAACTCGTGGTTCCGTCGGCGCCGGGTCTCGGCATCGACGTGGACGAAGGCGTCATCGCGAGGTACCCCTGGAAGCCCGGCCCGTGGTCGTATTTCAAACTCTTTTCACCGCCGGAAACCTTCGCCGTGATGGCCGATCACAGCGTCCCCTGGGCGGGCGAGATGCATCGTTGAGGAAGAGCGCCGTGGAACTGCTCGCACCGGCGATCTGTTTGGGCGCCGTGGCCTGCGCCGGATGGGCCGTGCGGGGCCGGTCGTCCACCCTGCTGGCTCCTTCGGTGTGGCGCGGACCGGGGGACCGCAAGGCCGTCGCCCTGACGTTCGACGACGGACCCTGTGCCTCGACCCCGCACCTGCTCGACCTGCTCGCCCAGCTCGGCGTCCGGGCGACTTTCTTCCAGATCGGCCGCAACGCCGTGGCGTGGCCGGCCGTCGCGCGGCAGGTGTCCGCCGCCGGCCACGAGATCGGGAATCACACCATGGACCACCCCCGATTATGGCTGCGGTCCCCCGGATTTATCGAGCGGCAGGTCGCCGAGGCGCAGCGCGTCCTGACGGAGATTCACGGCAGCCCGCCCCGCCTCTTCCGCGCCCCATACGGTGTGCGCTGGCCCGGACTCGGTTCCGCTCAGCGACGCTCGAACGTGCTGGGCGTGATGTGGAGTACCATAGGGAGGGATTGGTCATCCCGGCCTGACGCCGTCGCGCGGCGGCTGACGGCGCGTGTGTTTCCCGGGGCGATCTTGTGTCTGCACGACGGGCGGGAACTTGCAACCCGTCCGGATATCAGCGACACTATCGATGCGGTCAGACGCGCGGTGCCGGAGATGCAAGCGATGGGGTACCAGTTCGAGACTGTCAGTAATCTTCTATGTCCGATGAATTCGCGCAACGCGTGATCCAAACAATCGCCAAAACACAACACATCCCTGTGGAGACCGTAAAGATGGAGTCAACCTTTCAGGAACTGAACATCGACTCCCTCGACGGAATCAACATCCTGTTCGCGCTGGAAAGCGAATTCAACGTGGCCATCCCCGACGATGCCGCCAAGAACCTGCGCACGATCGGGGACCTCGCCCGGGGCCTTCATATGCTGATTGAAAGTGGTGAGACCGGCCCGGCCAGCTTTGCGCCGCCGGTCGCCTGAGCAATGGCGCGCCGAGTCGCTGTCACCGGTGTTGGTGTCGTTTCGGCCCTCGGATCCGACCGGGAGACCTTCTGGGAAGGGGTTCGGTCGGGCCGGTCCGGTATTCGGGACTTGAACGGGAGCCTCCAGGGGCAGTTCCGCTTCGCCAGAGGCGCCCAGGTTTACGGATATGACGCCTCGGCCCATTTCGATCCGAAAGTGACCGATATCCTCGACCTGTTCGCCCAGTATGCCGTCGTGGCGGCCCGGGAGGCGGTCCGCGACGCCGGCATCGCGCCGCCGCGCGAGCGGACCGGGATCGTCACTGGTTCCTGCGTCGGCGGCCAGACGACGGAGGACGCGGGCTTCGTTGAGATCTACGTCGAAAAGAAGCCGCGGATCAACCCGTTTACGATCCCGCGGACCATGGCCAACGCCGGCGCCAGCCAGATCTCGGTTGAACTCGGCGTCTGCGGACCCGTGTATACCGTCTCGACGGCGTGCGCTTCCGCCAACCACGCCATCGGGCAGGCCTTCTGGATGGTCCGGTCGGGCGCCCTGGATTGCGCCGTCGCCGGCGGCAGCGAGGCGGTTTTCAGCTTCGGGTTCCTGAAGGCGTGGGAGGCGATGCGCGTCGTCTCCCCCGACACGTGCCGGCCCTTTTCCAAAGACCGGAAGGGCTTGATTCTGGGCGAAGGAGGGGCCATGCTCGTGCTGGAGCCGCTCGAGGCGGCGGTGGCCCGGGGCGCCCATGTGTACGCGGAACTGGCAGGGTTTGGCATGACCTCGGATGCCCACCACATCACCCAGCCCACGATGGAGGGACCCGCCTCGGCGATCCGCCTCGCCCTTGCCGATGGCGGTCTGGCTCCGGAACAGATCGGTTATGTCAATGCGCACGGCACCGGCACGCTGGCCAACGACGCCACTGAGACGCGCGCCATCCGCCACGTTCTCGGCGCGCATGCGGACCGGATCGCGGTTTCCTCCACCAAATCCATGGTCGGACACGCCCTCGGCGCCGCGGGCGCCATCGAGGCCGCGGCCACTGTGCTGGCTCTGGACCGCCGGTTCCTGCCGCCGACGGCCAACTTCACGACTCCAGACCCGGAATGCGACCTCGACGTTCTCCCCAACGCCGGTCGCGCCGCGGAGGTGGAAGGGGCCTTGTCGAACGCCTTCGCCTTCGGCGGTCTGAACGCCGTGCTCGCGTTCCGCCGCGCCCGAGTGTGAGACAATCCCCTTCATGAGAAACGTCGTCCTCATGCTCGCTGCCGCCGGGGCCCTTCTCGCCCAGTTGCCCGCGCCCAACGAGATGGGCGTGTCGATGGGCCACCTGCATCTGCTCGTGCCCGAACCCGAACTGCACAAGAAAATCTGGCGGGAAGTGCTGGGGGCGAAGGTGGTCAGCTACGGGACGCTCGAAACGCTCGTGCTGCCGGATGTCGTTCTGGCGTTCCGCAAGGGCGCTCCGTCGGGGGGGACGGACGATTCCTCCGTCAACCACCTTGGATTCCTCACTCGCGATCTCGAGGAGACAAAGGCGCGGCTGGTGGCGGCCGGATGCCAGATCAACAAGGAGATGCCGGCCACGCGCCAGGCCTTCATCATGTTCCCCGACAAGGTGAAAGTGGAGTTCTCCGAAGACAAGACCATCCCCCATCCGATCATGCACCATCACATCCACTTCCAGTCACACCAGGAGGATGCGATGCGCGAATGGTATGCCCACCACTTCGGCGCAAAGCCCCGCATGCGGGGCCGCTTCAAGGCGGCCGACCTGCCCGGAGTCAACCTGAGCTGGAACCCGTCGGAGACCCCGATGGCGCCCACACGGGGCCGCGCGGTCGATCACATCGGGTTCGAAATCAAGGGAATCGAGGCATTCTGCGCGAGGCTCGAAGCGGCTGGAGTGAAATTCGACCGGCCGGTGACGAGCCTGCCCGCTCTCGGCTTGAAAGTCGCCTTCTTCACCGACCCCTGGGGCACTTACGTCGAGCTGACGGAGGGCCTCCGCAAGTAGCGGGCGGTCGGCGTCACGCCGCCGCGAGTTCCGCCTTCAGCGAGTCCAACGCCTGGCGCAACGCCTCCAACGCCTCGGCCGCCCCGTCCAGTCTTGATTGACGGCCCATGGTCTCCAGTTGGAGAGCGTAGTGTGCGGCAACTTCTCCCCCAACGGCGCCAGCCGATCCCTTCAACGTGTGCGCCGAGTTCGTCAAACCGGAAGCGTCGCCCGACCGGACGGCCCGCTCGATCTCCGCAACCAGGGCCGGGTATTCCTCCAGATAAATACTCGCGATTTCCTGAAACAGCTCCTCGTCGCCCCCCACCCGGCTGAGGGCGAGGTTTTTGTTGAGAGTCATGAGTTGCGCCGACAGATTCATACCTGTGTCTCCCTATCGGCTCATTTCGGCAAACCCTTTGTGGCTACAAGAGTACCATAACCAGCGGTACTATCACCTCATTCTGGGGGTTTCAGGTCGAGGGTGCGCATCAGGCGGTAGAGATTGTTCGGGTGGATTCCGAGGAGCCGGGCGGCTTCGCTGACATTCGCTCCCGCCCGAGCCAACGCCCGTTGCACGAGTTGCTTCTTGTACTCCCTGATCCGGTCATGGAACGCGATTTCGCCCGCCGGCGTCTGCAGGTCCGGATCGAGGCCGTCGGCTTCCAGGATGGCATCCGGCAGGTCCTCCGGAAGGATCTCGGGTGTCAACCCCAGCACGATCGCCCGTTCTATCGCGTTCTCGAGCTCCCTGACATTGCCGGGCCAGTGATACCGCCGGAGCCGCCGCATCGCCGGCTCGGAACACGCTGTGACACGCCTTCCCAGCTTGGCCGACAGCTTCGCGATGAAGTAGTTCACCAGCAGCGGTATATCTTCCAGCCGGTCCCGCAGGGGAGGGGTCCGCAGTGAGACCACGTTCAACCGGAAGTACAGATCCTGGCGGAAGGTTCCCGCCTTGATCATGTCCTCGAGGTTCCGGTTGGTGGCCGCGATAACGCGCACGTCGGCGCGCCGCGGCTTGTTCGACCCCACGCGCTCGAACACCAGATCCTGGAGCACCCGCAGGAGCTTGACCTGCAAAGCGGGGGCCAGTTCGGCGATCTCGTCGAGAAACAGCGTTCCGCCGGCCGCCTCCTCGATGCGGCCTTTTTTGGGCGCCCAGGCGCCGGTGAACGCCCCTTTTTCGTGCCCGAACAGTTCACTCTCGATCAACGACTCGGCCAGCGCGGCGCAGTTGACCGCGACGAACGGGCCCTCGCGCCGTTCGCTTCTGGCGTGGATGGCTCTCGCCACCAATTCTTTTCCGGTGCCGGTTTCGCCCAGGATGAGCACGGTCGAATCCGTTCGCGCGATCCGCGCCATGGCGTCGGCCAGTTTTCGCATCGGCGCCGCATTGCCCACCATGTCGGTGGCGATCCCGAGGTCGCGCCGTAACCTCGAGTTCTCCATTTCGAGCCTTTCCAGGCGCAACGCCGCGGCCAGCGGACCGGCGGCCATCCCGGCCAGACCGGTCAGCAGATGGAGATGGTCCTCGTCGAACTCGACGGCCCGGCTCGAATCCGCGTAGATGGCGCCCAGCACCTCTCCGTGAAGGGTCATCGGAACCACGAGCAGGGAGTTAGCCCTGGCGCGAACAACACTGTCGCTCGAGCCGGCTCCCCCGCGCAGAAGCTGGTTGCCGCGCAGCGCCACGCCCTCGGTGAAAGCGCGCCGGACAAACTGGCGGGGAATCGGGGCGGGCATGGCCGGGCGCAAAGACTCGTCGCGATACGACACCTCCACCTGCTCGAGATCGCCCGGGTCGCTCAGAATCGCCGCGCGGTCGGCCGGGACGCATTCAAACACGGAGTCGAGAATCAGCTTGCGCAACTCCTCCCCCCGTACCGTCGAGAGCGCCCTGCCGGCGCGAAGGAGGGTTTTGAGGTCGCGCTCGAGGCGCCCAGCGGCACGGCCGGAATCGATCCCGACGGCGAGTAGGTGGACCGCATCGGGCAACAGGACGCTGGTTGTCTCGGTTTCCGAAATCTCGCCCGAGTCCTCGGTCGGCGCCGGCGGCTGGTCCGGCCGGACGCCGAACTGGAGGATCGTCTCGCCGATGGTCAGGCTATCGCCGTCCCGCAGCGCCGACTCGGTGACCTGGACGCCGTTGAGCAGCGTTGAGTTGTGACTGCCCAGGTCCTTGACCCGGTATCCTCCGGCCTCGGGGATGATCTGACAGTGCAATCGGGAAACCCGGAGGTCGGGCAACACGATCGAGTTGCCGGGGTCGCGGCCGATGGTGAAAACGTTTTCTCCGAGAGGATACACGTTTCCCCGGAGGGGTCCTGACAGAATCACGAGGCACGGTTCGGACAATCTTTTCAGGCTATGGTAGCACCCCTGGCCTCCCGCAACGGGGTTTTTTGCCGAAGTCCGTTGAGGCGACGGTTTCGCCGCTGAAAAACGGCTTCCGCCGATGCTACCCTGAATTGCGGATGACCAAAGTTCAGCTTCGTTACCAGCTTGACCGGCCTCTGGACGACATCCTTCTCGAACGTATCGCCGCGGCCCCCTCTCTGTTCGGTTTGCGGCGCGTTCAAATTGAGCCGGACAACCGGAGCATCTCGGTCGAGTTCGACGCGTCGCGCCTGACTCCGGCGCAGGTGGACGCCACGCTGCGCCGGGCGGGCATCCCCGCCTCGAGAAAGAATTGAGCACCAGGTGGAAGACTTTCTCAACGCCGCCCGCGCCGGGGACATTGCCAGGCTGGAGGCGCTGCTCGCCGCGGATCCCTCGCTGCTGAACGCTCGCAACGACCTCGGCCAGAGCGCCCTGCTGCTGGCCTGCTATCACCGGCAGACAGGGGCCGTCGACTTCCTCCTGGCGAGAGGGCCGGAGCTCACTCTTCACGAAGCTTGCGCCGCCGGCGTCCTGCCGCGGGTCAGGGAACTCGTCGCGGAACGGGCGCGCCGGATTGACACGCACGCGGGGGACGGATTCACGCCCCTGGCGCTGGCCTGCTTTTTCGGACACGCCGACGTGGCGGAGCACCTGGTGAACCAGGGCGCCAACCTCAATCTGGCCGCGGCCAATGTGATGCGGGTGGCGCCGATCCACGCCGCCGTGGCCGGCCGGAAGCGCGCGATCGTCGAGATGCTGTTGGCGGCCGGAGCCGATGTCAACCAGCGCCAGCACCAGGGCTGGACTCCGCTTCATGCCGCGGCGCAGAACGGCGACGAGGATCTGGTGTCGTGCCTGCTGGCTCACGGGGCGGACCGGTTCGCGCGCAGCGACTCCGGCCAGTCCCCCCTGGATCTGGCGATGTCGCGGGGCCACGCCGGAGTGGTCGCGCAGCTGGAGTCGTGATTTTCAGCCGGAGGGGGAGGCGAGGAAGCGCCAGACGCGTTCGAGGTCGGCGAGTTCCGTGCGGTAGTTCCCCACCGCCAGGCGCAGCACGAACCGGCCTCTCAGCACCGTGTGCGACAGCAGCGCGAGGCCGGAGGCGTTGATCCGGTCGAGCAACTCCCGGTTTGGCTCGTCCGGGCCTCTCAGCCGGAAGCACACCAGGGAGAACTCGACCGGCGCGCACAACTCGAACCGCGGATCTTCCGCCACCCACGACGCGAATGTGCGCGCGGCGGCGCAGTGACGTTCGATGACCGCGGCCAATCCCTTCCGGCCGTAGTATCGCATCACGAACCAGAGTTTGACCGCCCGGAACCGGCGGCCGAGCGGCAAGCCGTAATCCATGAAGTTCAGCGCCCGGGGATCTTCGGCTGTGCGCAGATACTCCGGCGTCAGGGAGAAGACGCGCCGCTGCACTTCCGGCCGCCGCGTGTAGAACACGCTGCAATCGACCGGCGTCAGCAGCCACTTGTGCGGATTCGTCACCAGCGACTGCGCCCGGTCGCATCCGGCCAGGACGCCCCGGTGCGTTCCGGAGATGGCGGCGATTCCGGCGTAGGCCGCGTCGACGTGAAGCCACAGATTGTGCCGCTGGCAGACGTCCGCGATCGCCGGAACGGGATCGACGCTGGCCGCGGGAGTGGCGCCGGCGGTCGCCACGACGCAAAATGGCCGGCGCCCCTCCACGATGTCGTTCTGCACTTCGCGCTCGAGAGCGTCCGGCCGCATCCGGAACCGCTCATCGGATGGGATCTTGCGGATGTTCTCCCTGGGGATTCCCGCCGTGACGGCCGCCTTTTCGATCGAGGAATGGGCCTGGTCCGAACAGTAAAGAACCAGTTCGGAAGCCGGCGCGGCCGCCTCCTCCCGGGCGCAGACGATGGCATGCAGACTCGAAGTGGAAGCCGTATCGAAGATGATGCCGAAATAGTCGGAGGGCAGACCGAGCCACTGCCGGAGCCAGCCGAGCGTCACCTGCTCGAGTTCGGTTCCGGCCGGCGATGTCCTCCACAGCATCGCGTTGGCGTTGACGGCCGCGGCCAGCGCCTCGGCGAGAATCGCCGGCGGCGAGGAGCTGATCGAGAAGTACCCGAGAAACCGCGGGTGGTTCCACTGGGTCAACGCCGGTACGATCGTCTCGCGAAAATCGGCGAGGATTCTCTCCATCGGCTCGCCTTCTTCCGGACCGTCCGCCGGCAGCCGTGCGGCGAGATCGCCCGGATTCACCCCTGCGAGAACCGGATATCGGTCGATGTCGGCGAGATAGTCGGCAATCCAGTCGATGACGTCGTGGCCGTGACGGCGGAACTCTTCGGGAGACATCCTATCCCAGTGTAGGCTGACGTCACGGAAGCCGGTCCGCTCCGGCCCCGCGTGGCCCGATCCACCTTAGGGAAGACGCTGTCCCGACGACCCGGACTGAAGCCGAACTAAAACAGAAACTTCAATCCAAACTGGACGACTCGCGCTTCCACCGTGGTTCCGAAAATGCGTCCGAGAGACGCCGGCGCCGACAGGTTGGCCGCGGGATTGCTGAAGCTCGGCGTGTTCGGGAAATTGAAGAACTCGCCGCGGAACTGGAACTCCCGCGATTCGCCGACGGGAATGTTCTTGAGGAAACTGATGTCGATGATCTTCTGGCCGGGTCCCCACAGCATGTTGCGCGCGGCCGTTCCGAAGGTGTACGGAGCGGGAATGGCGAAGGCCGCGGGGTTGAACCACTGGTTGATGTCGCGCTGCGATCCGTAGAGGTCGCTGGAGACGACGTTGGCTCGGCCCGCATACCATCCGGGCAGCGAGTTGGCGGCGAAACCGGGTGAGAACGGCGTGCCGCCCCGGAACTGGAGAATCGTGGCCACCTGCCAGCCGCCGATCAGATAGTTCGCTGGACCACGGGCGTTGGCGTACTTCCGGCCGGCTCCGAACGGCAGATCGTAGGTGACCGCCGTGTAGGCGACGTGGCGGCGGACCGAATCGCCGTTGCCCCGGTCGAGGGACGCGTCATAGGGGTTCTGCGGCGTGCCGACGATGGGCACGTTGTCCAGGGTCTTGTTCCAGGTGTAGTTCGACTGGAGGTACAAACCGTTCGACCACCGCCGGATGACCTCAATCTGCAACTGGTGCGTGATCGAGTTCCCGTTGGTGTCGAGCGTCGAGATGCTGGCGAAAGGCTGGTTGGGCCGGAGAACCTGTAGGTTCGCGCCCGGCGTCTTGCCGTCCGGAAGATTGCGCTCATAGGTGTACCAGGGCACGCTCGTCGCCTTGTTGCCGATGTAGGAAACCCGCAGGCCGACGTCCTTCAGGATCTCGCGCTCCGCCGTGAAGTTCCACTGCTGCGCGTAGGTGTTGGTGACCCGGCGGTTCACGGCGGTGATGTTCGGGTTCGGCGAGATGGCGCCACCGCCCGGGAACGGATTGGCCAGCGACAGCTGCGGTGAGCCGCCGCCGCCGTCGAAAGCCTCTGAGAGCTGGAACGGCGTGTTCGTGAGCGAGATCTGGCGGATCCCGATATAGACCGGGATGATGTTGTAGAAGATGCCGTAGCCGCCACGCAGCACCGTCTTGGTGCCGCCGAAGGGGCGGTAGGCAAAGCCGACGCGCGGCCCCAGATTGTTGTGATCGGCGATGATGACGTCGCTGCCCCAGCCGTTCTCCTCCGACCCGACGTACGGATACGCCTGGACAAGCCGCGGAATGGCGAGGCGGGGCAACTGCCCCCCCTGGGTCCGAATAACGTACCGGCCCCGGCCGAAGTCGAAGTTGGCGAACGAGCCGTCGCGTTCCTGGGTTTGGGTCTGGAGCGTGTACCGCAGGCCGAGATTCAGCGTCAGCCGCGAGTTGACCTTCCAGTCATCCTGGACATACGCGCCGTAACGGGTGAAGTAGAGCAGATTGACAAGGCTCGGAGTTCCGCGGACCGCCGACACCGGAAACCCGAGCAGGAAGTCCGCGTAGGCGGCGCCGAGGCCGCTGCCCGAATAGCGGTTCTGGAAGGTGAACGATCCGAACGCCGCTCCGCCGGCGGCCGGGTTGCTCGACACGCGGCTGAAGGCGACGTCGATCCCGGTCTTGAACGTGTGGCTGCCCCGGACAAACGAAAAGTTGTCGATCAACTCCTGCGTGATCTGCGGGGCGCGGTCGGCGCCGCCGGAATCGCCGATCCCGTTGAAGTTGGCGATGCTGATGGAAGGGAGACCGCCGATGGGGAGCGGCTTGTACAGGTTCGGGAATAGCGTGGACGGGTCGAAGGTGGTGTTCTGTCCGATCCGGATCGAGGCGTGGTTGAAGTAGGCATAGCGGAACTCGTTGTTCTTGTTCGCGCCAATCAAGCGGTTGTATGTCAGACCGGCGGACTTGGTGATGTAGCCGCCGTCGGAGAAGTTGCCGAACGCACGCGGTCCCCCGTTGTAGACGAAGTAGGGGTCGCCTTTCGAGTAGCTCAGGACTACGGTCAGGTTGTTGGTGGAATTGAAGTTGTGGTCGCCGCGGGCCGTGTAGCGGTTGACGCCGATGATGTTGGGCACTGTGTCGAAGAAGTTGACCCCCGTGCCCGCGAACGCCGGGTTGCCGGGCGCGTTCGGAAGGGGAACAAACTCGAGCAGGCGGAGCGAGCGGGCGTCGAGCCGGTTGGAGGGGATACGGTTGTTCGGGAACGGAGTGCGGGCGGCCAGCGTCGCGCCCGACAGGGGATCGGAAATCACCGGAAGCCCGCTGAAGTCTCCCTGCCGCATGGCGGCCGTCCCATAGGAGAATCCCGCGCTCGTTGACTGCCGCTGGCGGAGCCCTTCGTAGGAGCCGAAAAAGAAGGTCTTGTTCCGGATCACCGGACCGCCCACGGTGGCGCCGAACTCGTTCCGGTTGAACGGCGGCCGGGGGACGTTGTTGGCGTTGGAGAAGAACGCGTTGGCCGCCAGGGCCTTGTTGCGGTTGAACTCAAAAAGCGACCCGTGAAGCTGGTTGGTGCCGCCTTTGCTGATGATCGAGATCGCCGCGGAACCTTCGTGCTCGGCCTTGGCGTTGTTGGTTTCGATCTTGAACTCCTGGATCGTGTCGATGGAGGGCGTGGTCGACAGCGCCGTCCGGTAGGAATAGGCGGCGCCGCCGTTGCCGAGATCGTTGAAGCTGACCCCGTCGATGGTGAAGAAGTTCCCGCCCCAGTGCAGCGAGCCGGCGAGCTTGGGGTTCGACGGAGAATCGGAGGTGTTGCCGGCGGTGATCAGCAGGAGACGGTCGAGCGTTCGGCCGTTCAAGGGCAGCGTGACCACCGAGTGCGCATCGACGTTCGAGGCGACCGAGGAGGTCTCCGATTGCACCACCGGGGGCGCCGCCGTCACGCTGATGCTCTGTTCGACCGCGCCCGGCTCCATGCGGATGTCATTCCGTGCGGTCTGGTTGAGCAGCAGCCGGACTCCTGCGAGGTCGACCGACCGGAAGCCAGGCAGTTCGACGTGAATCTTGTAGCTGGCGGCGGGAAGGTTCGGGACCGAGTAGTCACCGGCGGAGTTGGTCACGGTCTCAACGGTCACGCCCGTGCCTTCGTTCGTCACGCGAACTTTGGCGCCGGCCACCACCGCGCCGGTGGAGTCCGAAACCGTGCCCACCAGGGCTCCGGTCGTGCTTTGAGCCAGCGCGGCGGCCGCGCAGAGAAGGAAGAGAAAGATCCTCTGTGTCATTTGGAAACCACTCCTGAAGGTGATACCCCACTCTACCATGCCCCGCCGGCGGCAAGGGAAATGTTTCGCGCCAAGACATTCAGATGACGGCGCCGCCGGCCCTCCGGACGAACCGGGGCGGAAAACATAGTAGAATGGCGGACGAGACATTCGTCGAGAGGTCCAGCCGGAAACAACCAAGATGAGTTTCGCCAAGATTGACCGTCGTGCTTTTCTCCGTGGCGCCGGCGGCGCCGCATTGGCCTTGCCGGTCCTCGACGCCATGGGCGCCGAGGTCGCGGATCGCGTCCCGCGCCGGTTCTGCGCCCTTTACACGGCCAACGGCATGTCGCTGCCGAAGGAAGAGCACGGCATCAGCGAGTGGAGCTTCTTCCCATCCGCGGAAAAGGACGGCGCGTTCGTTTTCGGAAAATCGACCGAGCCGCTGAGTCCGTTCCGGAAGCAGTTGAGCTTCCTGGGCGGACTTCACCATCCGAGCGGCCCGAAAGCGGACCCGCACACATGCTCCGACATGTGGCTGACCGGCGCTCCGCTGCACAATCCGAAGCCGGGAACCTACAACACGGCCGGGCTCGACCAGGTGATCGCGCTGCATACCAAGCAGTACTGCCGGCAACCGTCTCTGGTGTTGTCCATCGACGCGGGCACCGGGTTTCTCTCCCGCACCGGAACCATTTCCTACAGCATCGAAGGCAAGCCGATCCCCGCCGAAAACAACCCGCGGCGCATCTTCGACCGCCTGTTCAAGGGAGACCGCTCGTCGGTCGCCGAGGAGCGTGCGAAGCTTCAGCGCCGGATCAAGCTCGTCGACGCGGTGGCTGAAAGCGCCCGGTCGCTCGACAAGCGCCTGGGCAAGTCGGATCGGGAAAAGATGGACCAGTATCTGACTTCGCTGAACGAAGTGGAGTCGCGGCTGATCGCCGCCGAGCGATGGATCGACATTCCGCTCAAGAAGCAGGACTATTCACACCTGAACCTGGAAGCGAACAACGAAGGCGAGCCGGCCGACTTCTACCGCACCATGTTCGATCTGATCGCGCTGGCCTTCGACGCCGACATCACCCGCTCGGTCGCTTTCATGTTGAACCGGGAGGACGGCATGGGGATCAGCGACACGTTCCCGCTCAAGCTGGGCCTGTCCAAGACTCACCACGCCCTGTCGCACGCCACCGACAAGGACGGCCAGCTCCAGTTCGCCCGCTACGACCGTTTCCTGTGCGAACAACTGGCGCACTTTCTCGGCAGGCTGAACGAGTACAAGGACCGTAACGGCCCGGTGCTCGACAACACCATCGTGTTGTTCGGAAGCGGCGCCAGCACGACGCACAACCCGACCAACCTTCCCACGCTCGTGGCTGGCGGCGCGAACATGGGTCTGAAGCACGGCGTCTACTGGCGCCGGCCGGACACGCGGATGTCCAACATGTACCTCAGCATTCTCCACTCGTTGGGAATCGCGCAGGAGTCGTTCGCCGACAGCACCGGAACGCTGACCGGTTCGATCTTCAGCCGGGCGTAGCCGGATCATCCGGCCGGGAAACCGGATCCCCTATCGTCGCCGCGCGCGAAACAGGATCGCGGCCAGCACGAACATCGGCGGCGCGGCCATGAGTGCGATGCCGCGATTGAGCGCCTCGCGTCGTTCCGCGTTCTGCGCTTCAGCGGTCCGCTTGCACATCACGCACTGGGCGCGGGCGGCGTCCGGAAGCAGAGCCAGCAGCGCCAGAATCAGGACGAGGAGCGGCGAAAACAGCACCCAGCGAAGGAGGCGGTGTTCAAACTTCAGGTGCATAAACCAGGCGATGATCGCGACCGCCTTCAGTCCGGACAGACCGAGAAGCGCGGCGAGCATCAGCGCCGGGGAGGCGTTCACGTAAGCCAGGAGCACCTCGACCGCGGTGAGCGAAAGCAGGAAGATCCAGACGGCGTGGAAGATGTTCATGATTTTACGCTCATGAGATAGATCAGGGGAAAGACGAACATCCACACGAGGTCGACAAAATGCCAGTACAGTCCGGCGGCCTCGACGTCCTCGGCGCTCCATTTTCCGCGGGGGACGCCGGCCGCGATGACGCCAAGGTAGATCACTCCCGCGGTCACGTGCAGCATGTGGAGCCCCGTGATGCCGAAGAAAGTCGCGCCGAACAGCGGCTGGTTCCACGGATTCGCCCAGGGAGTGACTCCTTCCGCCCGGATGAGATGCATCCACTCGGTGAGGTGCAAGCCGACGAAGGCCGCGCCAAGCAACATCGTCGCGCCAAGCCATCGGACCGTCTGCCCACGCTGTCCCTGCTGCCGCGCGTGAACCGCCTTGACCATCGTGAGGCTGGAGGAAAGCAGCACCAGGGTCATTCCGGTCGAGAAGAGGATGGATGGCGAGAAAGCGAAGGGCTTGGGCCAGCCCGTCGAGCCCATCCGCAAGTAGGTGTAGCAGACCAGGAGTGTGGCGAACGTGAGGGCGTCCGAGATGACGAACAGCCACATCCCGAACTTCTTCGAGCCGATCCCGAAGGGAGAGGAGGAGGCGATCTCCCTTGTCATCGATTCCCCCAAAACGTGAACAGTAGCATCAGGTAGATCCACAGCCCGGCGAGAAAACGCCAGTAGATCCGGCTCAGGGGCAGCGGCGCGAAGGCGAGCGCGGCGAGTCCGCCGAGCACGTGGAGAGCGTGCATTCCGGAGAAGACGATCAGGAAAGAGTTTCCCGGCGACGCCGCCACCTCGACGCCGCGCCAGACGGCCGCCTGCCCGGCGAGGAAGAGGGCGCCGAGGACAAGGGCCATGCGGACGCGCCCGAGCTCGAGGCAGGCTCCCGACAGCAGAAGCACGGCCGAATTCGCCCAAAGCAGCCACCCCGCGGGGATGCCGGACCAGTCCGGGCCGAGGCTCCGGCGGACCACCATCGCGCTGGTGATCGCGGCGAAGCACATGGTGACGGCTCCGCACAGCACCCAGACTCCGGTGCGCGAAGCGCGATCGCGGACAGCCCCCGTCACGGCGTCCACTCCCGTGTCTTCGCTCCCCAGGGATTCGGCGGCGCCGGCCGGCCCTTCCAGGCGCTCCAGAACAGGTTCAGGACGAAGATCAGCTGGGCCGCGGCGGTGGTGAAGGCGGAGTGGGTCATGAACTTGTGCAGGATCGCGAGGTCCTTCATGAACTCGAACTCCTTGAAGTCGGGGTAGCGGCGCGGCTGGCCCGCGAATCCGGTCAGGTGCATCGGAACGAAGATCATGTAGACGCCGATGAAGGTCAGGTAGAAGTGAATCCTGCTCAACGAAGGATTCATCATCCGTCCAAAGATCAGCGGGAACCAGTAGCTGGTTCCGGCGAACAGGGCGAAGACAGCGGCGACGCCCATGATCATGTGAAAGTGCCCGACGACGAAGTAGGTGTCGTGGAAGTAGATGTCGAGGGCGGGCTGCCCCAGAAAGATCCCGGTGATGCCGCCGCTTACAAACAGCGACAGGAATCCCAGGGCGTAGAGCATAGGGGGCTCGAGGCGCAGCCGCCCGCCCCAGATCGTGCCGATCCAGTTGAAGGTCTTGATCGCGCTCGGTACGCCCACGGCCATGGTGACCAGGGAAAACGCCATCGAGGAATAGGGGCTCATGCCGCTGACGAACATGTGATGCCCCCACACGAGAAAGCCCACAAACGCGATGGCGACCATGGCATAGATCATCGCCTTGCGGCCGAAGACCTCTTTTCCCGAAAAGACGCTCAGCACGGTGGAGATCATGCCCATGCCGGGCAGGATGATGATGTAGACCTCCGGGTGGCCGAAAAACCAGAACAGGTGCTGGAAGAGAATCGGCGAGCCACCCTTATAGGGCAGCACGCGGTCGTTGACCACAAGGCCTTCGGGCAGGAAGAAGCTGGTTCCCAGGTTCCGGTCAAGCAGCAGAAGCAGGCCCGCCGGGATCAGGACCGCGAAGGCGAGCAGGCTGATCATCGCGGTGGAGAACCAGCCCCAACAGGTCAGGGGCATGCTCATGAGGCCCATGCCCGGAGCCCGCAGGTCGGCGAGCGTGGCGATGAAATTGATCGATCCCATCAGCGACCCGATAGAGAACAGAGCGATGCTGACCAGCCAGAGGTCCATGCCGAGCCCCTGGCCCGGTCCGGCGATCTCGCCGACGGCGCTGAGCGGTGGATAGGCCGTCCAGCCGCCGAGCGGCGCTCCACCGGGGACGAAGAAGGCGGCCAGCATGACCATCAGGGCGAGGAACGTGGTCCAGAAGGAGAGCATGTTCAGGCGCGGAAAGGCCATGTCCTCCGCGCTGATCTGGAGGGGGATCAGGTAGTTCCCGAAGCCCGATTGCGGCGCCGCCGTCAGCACGAAGAACACCATAATGGTGCCGTGCATGGTCATCAGAGACAGGTAGAGTTCGGGCGTCATGATGCCGCCCGAGGCGCCCGCCGGCCAGAGCCACTCAAACAGCCTGACGCGGGCGTCCGGATAAACCAGGTGAAACCGCATGAGCACGGACAGGACCATTCCAGTCAAGGCGGAAAACAGAGCCAGGAAATAGTACTGGAGGCCGATCACCTTGTGATCGGTGCTGAAGATCCAGCGGCGAAGAAAACTCCGCGGGGCGTTGGCGCTCATTGTGATCAGCGGGTCTCCGGCTGCGAGGGCAAGCCGAGCTGTTCGTGCATCTGGCGCAGCCATGCTTCGAATTCGGCCGCCGGCAGCACGATCAGCGAAGTGCGCATCTGGTGGTGGCCGAGGCCGCACAACTCCGAGCAGGCCACCTCGAATTCGCCGGCTTTGTCCGCCTGGAACCAGAAGGGAATCTCCATGCCGGGGACCAGGTCCTGTTTGAGACGGAGTTCGCGGACGAAAAAGTTGTGGATCACGTCGCGGCTCCTGAGCGTCAGCAGCACGGGCCGGCCGGCGGGGACGCGCAGAGCCGCGGTGCTGATGTCATCGCGGCCGGCGGCGTCCCTTTCGTCGATGCCGAAAGGATTGCCGTTGGAGTCGTTGATCAGGCGAATGTCGGTTCGCCCGAACTTGCCGTCGCGGCCGGGATAGCGGAAGCTCCAGGCGAACTGCTTGCCCAATGCTTCGACCCGGATGGCGTCCTTCGGAGCGGGGTCAAAATGAACTCCCGCCCAGATCCCCGTGCCGGCCGCGGCGATTCCCACGAACAGGATGGCCGCGGCCGCCGTCCAGAGAAATTCGAGCCGGTTGTTTTCCACCGGGCCCGAGGCGGTCCGGACGCCGCGGTAACGCAGGATCACCCAGCCGAGAGCGGCATGCGCCGCAATGAAAACGGGGCCCGTCAGCAGAAAGGTCGCGGCCAGATGCGAGTCGAAGGAAACCCCGTGCGCGTTGATGGCTTCGGGGAACCACCAGCGGCGGGCCAGAATAAGCCCGGTCACGGCGGCTGCGACCAGCCAGATGAGCAACGCCAGAAGCATCGGGAACTTCACATGGTAGCTCAAATCCGGCGGGAGCATCTCCTGCCGGAAGCGGCTACAATACCCTCGTGAATCGCCGATCCTTCCTCGCCGCTGCAGGCGCGGGTCTATCCTCGCTGGAGGCGGCTACGGCCGCCTTCCCGGTCATCGACACCCATATCCACCTGTTCGACACGACACGGCCCGGAGGCGTCCCCTGGCCGCCCAAGACCAACGCGGTGCTCTACAAGCCGGCTTTGCCGCCGCGGTACCGCAAGCTGGCCATGCCGCACGGAGTGGTGGGGGCGATCGAGGTCGAAGCCAGCCCGCTGCTCGAGGATAACCAGTGGGTCCTCGACGTGTGCCGCAAGGACACCATCATGCTCGGAACGGTCGGCGATCTCGAACCGGACAAGCCGGACTTCCGTGCCAACCTGGACCGTTTTCACAAGGACCCGCTGTTTCTCGGCATCCGCTACGGCAACCTGTGGGGGCGCGACTTCCAGGCGGCGGTGGCCAAGCCGGAGTTCATCGCCGGCATCAAGGATCTCGCGGCGGCGGGACTGACGCTCGACACGGCCAACCCGAGGCCCGCCCTGATTCCGATCCTGCTGCGTTTGACGGAAAAAGTTCCGGACCTGCGGGTCGTCATCGATCACCTGCCGCAGCTGAATCCTCCTGAGGAAGCGGCCGCGCGGCGCGAGTACGATGCGAACCTGCGGGAGCTGGCCTCGACGCGCCCCCGCGTCTTCGTGAAACTGTCGGAGGTCCTCCGCAGAGTGGACGGAAAAGTGATCGAGGACGGCGCGTTCTACAAGCCGCGGCTGGACGAACTGTTCGGCCTGTTCGGCGAGGACAGGGTGGTGTTCGGCAGCGACTGGCCGAACAGCGACAACTGGGCGCCTTACGACAAGGTCTTCCGCGTCGTTTATGAGTATTTCATCGCCAAGGGAAAGCCGGTGGCGGAGAAGTATTTCTGGAAAAACTCCGTGGCGGCCTACCGGTGGAAGCCGCGTCACCGGAGCCAGCCGAGGGGATAGAGGCTCCAGCCCCCTCTGGCCCGCGCCCAAAGCTAGTTCCACCTTTCTGTGAGGTTGCTCCTTCGACGCACTCCGCGACGGCCTCCTACCCGGTTGCTTCGAGTGATGTTTAATTCAGATGCAGGCGTGCCAGCAGAACGGGTTGGACAGTCGAAAAGCAGAACCACTCCTGGCGCCGAGCGGGGCAGGTGCTTGCTGACGGCCGTAGGGCCGGGTGCCAGTGGTCTGTCGCAGTGAATTCGTTAGCATGGCGCGGTCCTCTTCCGCGCAAAGTCCCTGACCGATGTTCCCCCGGCCGGGCTGGGTGAGCAGCGGGACCTGCTGCTGTTGTGGCCTCGCTGGACGGACCGTTTTCGCTACCTGTCGTACTTGGTTCGTTTCTGTGTTCCGGAGCGGCTGTCCGCTCTGCTGGTTCCGGGCGGCGCCGGAGTCGGGCGCGGCGCCGGGAGCGCGGGGGCGCGTCTGCTGCAACTGGTTCGTCAGAACTGGTGGCGGCCGGTCTCCGCCGTGCGCAGCCTTCTCCGCGTTCTGTTTTCCTGACGCGCCGATGAGCGCTTATGTGAGCGCTTATGATGGCGGCATGGCTTCCCGGCCGCGGTTCCCGCGGCGTCGTGGGGCCGTCGGCCAGATGTGACCAGCCATGCCTGCCATCGGTTGCACCCATTTGGCGGCGTTCCTGGCCGGGCGCCGGGCCGATTAACAAGGCGCGAACGTGAAGACAACCACCCCGAGCACGAACCAGATCGCCGCGAACACGAGGCCGTAACCGAAGAAGTCGCGGAAATTCACCCGCGCCACGCCGCCGATCACCATGTACCAGAACGGCGAAGTCAAGTTCCCCATGTGGTCGCCGACACTCAGCGCGAGGATTCCCCTCGGCACCGACACGCCGACCGCCAGCGCCGCCTTCGCCGTCACGTAACCCTGGATGGCCCACTGGCCGCCGCTCGACGGCACGAAGACGCTCACCACGCCGCCCATGAGGGCCGCCAGCGCCGGAAATGTCAGGCGGTTGGAGACCGCGGCGGTCATCCCGGCCATAAACTCGCCGACCGATGTGAACTGAATCAGGCCGGCGACTCCGGCGTAGAGATGGTAGAGCACGATCACCGGCCACGCAGACAGCACCGCCTTCTGAAGCGCCTGCGTGAACCGGTAAACGCTTCCGTGCAGCAGGATGCAGGAAAACAGCAGCATCGTGTTGAGCGAGTTGATGTCAAGCCCGAGGCGCTTCACGGCGAAATGCTGGTAGAGCCACACGCCGAGCGCCGCGCACAGCGTCCACGCCACCAGCCCATGGCGCTCGATTCTCTCCGAGAAGGTCGCGGCTTCGCTGTGATCCCGAGCCTCCTCGGCCGCCTTCAGGGCCTCCGGGAACGCCGACACCGGCCGCACGCGCTCCGGCATCAGCCAGCAGCCCATGGCCGTGATGATGGCGAGAAACGAGGCCACCATCAGGATCGCCGCGGGCGACCAGATTGTCCGGCTGAGTGGAATCACGCCGGTGAGCTTCTCGAGGAAATGTCCCGGCGTCGCCACCAGCAGGGGCGCGCTCGCGGACAATCCATACTGCCAGGATGCGTTCGCCGCCCATAGGATCGCCAGCAGGAACAGGAAGTCGATCGGGATGCCCTTGCGCTCGGCCTCCCGGGCGAAGTGGATCGCCACCAGCGGGCTCAATGCCATGCCGAGCCCCCAGTACAGGTAAGCCGACCCACCGGCCAGCAGCACAGCCAGCACCACCACTTGCGACTGAGTGCGGGGAACTCTCGAAAGCAGTTCGATCGAGCGGCGGAAGAACGGCGTCGCCCCAAGCACCGAACTCAACGTGATGATCAGCGTCATCTGCATCGTGAACGGCAGCAGCATCCACAGGCCGCGGTAGTAGGCCTCCGCCGCTTTCTCGATCGGGTCGCCGAGCGCAACCGTCAGGAAAACAAGCGACAGCAGCAGGATCACCGACGCCGTGATGGCGTCGGGAACGAATCGGCCCATCAGGCGCGTGAATCGTTCAAGACGGGCGTGCATTCGACGAATCATACCGCGTCCACCCCGGCCGGCGGGCTGCGCGGCTAAAGTCCTCACCGCCGGCTGGTACGATAACCCTGAATGCGCCGAAGAGACTTCCTCCCGGTTCTCGCCGCGCCGGCTGCGGCCGCGCCGCCTCTCACCCCCGGCCTGATCCTGCATCACGGCAACATCCTGACGATGGACGCCTCGAATCCGCGCGCCGAAGCCATCGCCATCGCGGGCGACCGGATCTTCGCCGTCGGCTCGAATGCGGAGATCGAGGCGCTGGCCGGAGCCTCCACCCGTCGGGTCCACCTGGAGGGCAAAACGGTGACGCCTGGCTTCATCGACGCTCACTCGCACCCGGCTTCCTCCGGATTGCGGCACCTGCGGGAAGTTGATTGCGACCTGCGTTCCATCCAGGCCATCATCGCCGCCATCCGCGACCGCGCCGCCCGCACGCCGCGCGGGCAGTGGGTCCGCGGCTTCAAGTACGATGACACCAAGACCGAGGAAGGCCGTCCGCTCCGCCGCGAAGATCTCGACGCGGCCGCCCCGGACCACCCCGTCTACATCAACCATCGCGGCGGCCATACTTCGTACGTCAACTCCAAGGCCATCGAAGCCGCCGGAATCAGTGACCGGACGCCCGATCCTCCCGGAGGCAGGTTCGGCCGCGACGCCGCGGGGCGGCTCAACGGAGCGCTCTATGAGACCGCGCTCCATCCGTTCACCAGCCGGATCCCGTCCACTTACACCCGGGCGGACCGGGAGGAAGGCGTCCGGATCATCTCGAAAATGATGTCGCGGGCCGGCGTCACCAGCGTCCACGATACACTGGGCAGTCCCGACGACCTTCGCGCCTACCAGGACGCTCGGGAGTCCGGCGGCCTCTCGCTGCGCATCTACTGCCACCTCGGCTATCCTTACCTCGACCGCATGATCGAAGCCGGGGTACGCACGGGACTCGGCGATCACTGGGTCCGCGTCGGCGCGGTGAAACTCCTCTGCGACGGGTCCATCTCCGAACGGACGGCGTACCTCTCTGAACCTTATATCGGCCGTCCCAACGACCGGGGCATTCTCGTCCTGCCCGAACCCGAGTTGTACGAGGCCGCGCGCAAGGCCCACCTGGCCGGCTGGCAGATCGGCGTTCACGCCAATGGCGATTCGGCCATCGACATCACGCTCCGCGTCTTCGAACGCCTCCAGCGGGAGTCGCCACGCCGGGATCCGCGCTTCCGCATCGAGCATTGCACCGTGCTCAACCCCGGCCTCATCCGCCGCATCAAGGCCATTGGCGCGATTCCGTGCCCGTTTTCGACTTACGTCTACTACCACGGTGAGAAGATGCGCGAGTACGGCGCCGAACGTCTCGAGTGGATGTTCGCCGTGCGGAGCCTCCTCGACGCCGGGATCCGGGTGACGCAAACTTCCGACTATCCGCCCGGCCCGTTCGAGCCGATGATGGCGCTCCAGTCGAGCGTCACGCGCACCGACAGCAAGGGCAACGTCTGGGGGCCGCGGCAGAGGATCACGGTCGAGGAGGCGATCCGGGTGGGCACGGTCAACGGCTCTTATGCCTCTTTTGAAGAGCACGAAAAGGGATCGCTCGAGGCCGGCAAACTGGCCGACCTCGTCGTGCTCGGCCGCGACCCGCTCAAGGAAAACCCCGCGTCGCTGATCACGATTCCGGTCGAGCGAACGATGGCGGGCGGGCGCTGGGTCTGGGAAGCCTGAGCGAACCGGTCCGCAAAGAGCTAAGATGGTGCAAGCTTCACCCAAAGGGGGTTTGTGTCCATGCTTCGACACGCAGCCGCGTTTGTTTGCTTCGCTTCTCTCGCTCTCGCGCAGATCGGCGGTACCGGAACCATCAAGGGAACTCTCACCGACGCCTCGGGAGCCATCGTGCCACAGGGCTCCGTCACCGCCACCAACGTCGCCACCGGAGTGGAGACCCGCCGCGAGATCACCGGCGCCGGGCTGTATGTGATCGCGCCGCTTCCTGCCGGAGTCTACAAGGTTACCGCGGCCGCTCCCGGCTTCCGCACCACGGTGCAGGAGCAGGTGATCGTCGACGCGCTCACCACAGTGGAGGTCAATCTCCGGCTCGAGATCGGCGCCACCGCCGAAAGCATCACCGTTTCGGCCGCGCCGCCCGAACTCAACACGACCGATGCGCGAATGGGCCAGACCGTGCGCAACGAGATGTACACCGCCCTGCCCCTTTCGATGGGCAACGGCAGCCCGCGCAATCCCGCCGCCTTCATCTACCTGATGCCCGGAGTGCAGGAGGGAGGAACGTTCGGCTTCATCAACGGAGGACAGAGCTTCTCGAAGGACGTCTACATCGAGGGACTGCCGATTACGGACGCGGTGCGGCAGGGCGAAAGCCGCGCCTTGCAGTTCGCCGTCTCGGTGGAGGCCGTCGAGCAGTTCCAGGTGGAGACCAGCGGGCAGTCGGTCGAATTCAACGGCCAGGGCTCGGAGAACTACAACATCAAGTCCGGCACCAACCAGTTTCACGGCTCCGCGTACGACTTTTTCCGCAACACCAAGCTTGACGCGAGGGGCTTTTTCGCGCCCACCCGCCCGCAGCAGAACCAGAACCAGTTCGGGTTCACCTTCGGCGGGCCGATCAAACGCAACCGGATCTTCTTCTTCGGCTCCTACGACGGCTACCGCTATCGTGTCGCCACGGCGTTCCAGTTCGTGACGATCCCAACCACGCGCATGCGCAGCGGCGACTTCGGAGAGCTCAGCGTGAATATCTTCGATCCCGCCACCACGAATTGCCCGAACGGCGCCAACTGCTCGCGCCAGCCGTTCCCGAACAAGGTGATTCCCGCCAGCCGGATCTCACCCGCCTCCCGCTTTTTCCAGGAACCCCTGCCCGCCCCGACGCATCCCGGCATCGCGAATAACTTTCTCAACAACAACAAGGGAGTCGGCTTCAACAACGAGAACGTCACCGTCAAGACGGACCTCAACGCCTCAGACCGGCACCGCTTTGCCGTGCTGTTCACGCGAGGCTCCCACACGCAATCGAGCGCGATCCGTGGAAACCCGGTTCCCCTGCCGCTGCCCTACACGGTGACGCGCGTCGTGGCGGAAGTGCCGACCGTCGGCCAGTTGAAGCACACCTGGGTTCTGACGCCCTCCTTGCTTAACCAGGTCAGCTTTGGCGCATCCCGGCTCTGGGTCCCGATCACCAACCCGACGATCGACGGGAAATGGGTGGAAAGGGCGGGTATCCGGGGCCTTCCCCCTGGCGATGCCACCGAATCCTTCCCGGAGATCTCCTTCGCCGGTCCGAATTCGCCGGCCGGCTGGCGGGGAACCGACGCCCGCCCGTTCCTCGACGCGCTGAATACCTACTCGTTGCAGGATAGCCTCCAGTGGATCCGCGGCAATCATTCCATCAAGGCCGGCTTCCAGCACCAGCGCCTTCAGGACAACTACCGCGCGCGCTGGGACGGCACCCTGTTCATCGGCGCCTTCTCGAACGTCCAGACGGCGGGCTTCAACAACGGAACGCTCCAGAACACCACCGGACATGCCTACGCCAGCTATCTGATGGGGACGCTGAACTCCTCGACGGTGACCGAGGATTCCGTGGTGACCTCCGGCGCGCGGTTCCGCAACTACGCCTGGTGGATCGGCGACGATTGGAAGGTCACGCGCAACCTGACGCTCAACCTCGGGCTGCGGCACGACATTATGCTGCCCTATGTCGAGGTCGTCGACCGCGTCTCCTGGTTCAATCCCGACATCCCCAACCCCGCCGTGGGCGGCTTCAACGGCGCGTTGCAGTTCGGCGGCAAGGGACAGTCGCCGCTTTACTGCAATTGCCGCACCCGCATCAAGACCCACCCGAACAACTGGGGCCCGCGCGTCGGGTTCGCCTACCGGCTCGGCGACAAGACCGTGATCCGCTCCGGCTACGGGATCATGTACACCCGGCACGGCGCCGTGGGCGGCCGCGGCGGCGCACGTGAGGGAACGGGGAAACTCGGCTTCACCGCCGCGCCCGGCTTCCCGTCTCCGGACGGCTTCAGCCCGGCGTTCGACTGGGACGACGGCGTTCCGCCCTATCAGAAGCCGCCGTTCTTCGATTCCACCCTGAACACCGGCTTCTACACCGAACGCGCCACCGGCGGCAGCGTCGCCTTCGACAATCCCGCCGAAGGCGCCCGCCCGCCCCGCTACCAGAACTGGAACCTCTCCGTGCAGCGGGCCATCACGGATTCCATCACGCTCACGGCGGGATACGTCGGCGGCAACGGCAAGCTTCTCCGGGGAGGCGGCCTGGGAATCTGGTCCGGACAGATCCGGCCGGAATTTCTCGCCCTGGGCAACCTGCTCACCTCGCAGGTGAACGCGACCAACCTCGCCGCCGCGCGGGCGATCATCCCAGGCATCAGCCTTCCTTATCCGAATTTCCGCGGAACCTTTGCGCAGATGCTGCGCCCGTTCCCGCAGTATTCCGGTGTCAACGCCGATTTCGTCAACCTGGCCAACTCCAACTACAACTCGCTGCAAATCACCCTTCAGAAGCGGATGTCGAACGGCCTCACGTTCAATATCAACCATACCTGGAGCAAGACGCTCTCCGACGCCAACGCCGGACGCTCGGCCTACTTCTGGCAGCAGGAGAAGTCGCACGGGGAAAGCGACCGGCGCCACGTCTTCAACGCCATGGTCGTCTACCAGCTGCCGTTCGGCCCCGGCCAGCCGGTCAATCCCTCCAACGCCGCCGTTCGCGCCATCGCCGCCGGATGGCGGCTGTCGAGCATCACGCGCATCCGTTCCGGCCTCCCCTACGGGATCATCGGGGCGGCGTGCCAGCTGCCGAGCGCCGGCGGCTGCCGCGCCTCTTACAACCCGGCCTTTTCCGGTCCGGTGCGCATCAACGGCGAGTGGGGCAGCGGCGACCTGCTGGGCGCCCGTCCCACGTTCCTGGACGCGCGCGCCTTCCAGAACCCGGCGCCGTACACGTATGGCAACACCCCCGGCGCCGGCGCCTACGGCCTGTACAACCCGGGCTTCTGGAACGAAGACGTCAGCGTCACCCGGCGGTTCTCCGTCACCGAGCGGCTGAAGATCGATTTCTCGGCCGACGCCTTCAACCTCGCCAACACCGTGGCATTCAACGGTCCGGCCTCGCTCGACATCAACAACGCCAACTTCGGCCGGATCACCAGCCAGCAGAACGCGCCGCGGTCGGTGCAACTGGCGCTCAAGCTCAGTTTCTGAAAGCGCCGGTCCCGGCCTGTTCCATCACCGCGCCTCCGCGCGGCCGGCGTCCCTCTGCGCCGAAGTGCGGGTTCTCAACGCAGGGGACGGCTTTCCCGCAGCAGGACGCCAGCGTTGCGGCCGGGTGGAAATTCGAGGTCCAGCACGCCTCCAAAATCGGATGAGACCTCCCGCAGCTCCTCGTCATCGACCTCGATCTCGTACCGCGTCCTCGGTTTGAGCCCGATGATGTAGTAGCGGGTCTTCTCGGAACCAGCCGCCACCGTGAACTTCGGAGCCAGGGCCGCGGTGAGCAAAACGGTGTTGCCCATCACAACCGGCTCCTTCAACTCGCCGGCCTTGACGTTGACGATTTGCGCATTGCGGAACATCTGCATCACGCCGCCCGATTGGTAATACCAGGTCGCGTCATCGTCCCACGTCGACCGGATGATCAGCCGTCCCGTCGACGGGTCATGGTAGATGTTCGGCAGATAGTGGAAGCTCAAACCAGGCTGGTACGGATTCGCCCACAGAAACTCGTACGGGATGCCAGCTGCCCCGCGCATGAGGTAGCGGTCCTGAATCAACCAGCCTTGAAGAAACTGCATCTCCTGCGAATTGGTGTCGTAGGCGACCATCGCCAGGGCCGCCGCCCGGCTGAGCACGGCTTCCATGAGGTTGGGCTCGCCGTGCTGAGCCATCAGCGGCAGCCGGTACTCGCTTTCCGATCCTGGAAATGGCGCCGGGTAGTGGGAAAGCAGGTGGTAAACCGGCAGCGTCGCGAAGAACTTGCCGTTGGTTTCGCGCAACTCGACGTCGATGTTGTCGCGAAGCACGTGCAGCATCTCCATCAGGGCAAGGAAATCCTTCTGCGCGATCGGGATCTCGCCCCGCTTGATGGGAGTGGAAACGTGCTTCGGCCACCACTGTTCGACCACCGGCCGGATATGCCGGGCGGGCATGTCCGGAATGTGGTCGGTGAGCGCGACTGCGGCGAGGATGCGGGAGCGGACCGTGGCGAGATCCGCCGCCGCCGCGGCCTTCTCGAGCGCCGCCGACATCTTCGCCATAAGACGCCTGGATTCGTCCTCCGTCAGCACCGCCTGGCACCAGTCGAACACCAGCGCGGTCTGGCGAAGGTCGGAGGCAGGCGTGAGAGCGAATTCAATCGCCTTCCGGGCGTGCTCCCGGTCCTCACTGGCTACGTAGTAGAGCGCATGGGCCAGGCCGGGCTCGGGAAACCGGACGTTGCTGATCATCAGCGTGTGGAACTGCGCCCACCGCATGGCCTCCCGCTCCCGCTCGCGCTTGAGAAGCCGTGCCCGGCGCGGCGGCAGCAGCAGCCGCGGATGGGCCATTTCGGTGCGGTAATCCGTTTCATTGGAACGGGTTGCGGCATCCTGCGCGGGAGCCGCGGTGGTCCAGACCAACAGCGTTGTGAGGGCTCCCGTCGAGGCGCGTGTCCATAGCTGCGGCATCACCTTCGATTGTGTCACACTGCCACAGGGCGCTGTCCGTCCGACCCACCGCCGGGCCCGGTCTTCGGCCGGACTTTCTTATCTGTCAAAGACTTAACCTTGTGTGGCGAACGGCTCGCCGCATGCTGTATCCTGAACGAATTGTGGAAGCCAACTCTTGAAACCTGAACCCTCTGCTGCAACGGGTAGGCGATTGGATGAGGCGTAGCCAACCACGGTGCTCACGGGAATGAGAAGTCTTGCAGTCCCCGGCAGCTCATCTGTTTGGTTACCAGTTGCAACAGAGGGGTTTTTTTCGGTCTTCGAACAGGTCTGAAGCTTTCCAGTGCGGGCCGCCAGACGATCGCGTCGAGTTCCCGGGTCACCGGCGCGGACCGGTCGGCGATTGTGGCCGGAGCGAACGCTCGTCAAGGATTGTGTGAATTCTGCCTGGGGTGTCAGCCGGTCCCCGTCGGCCGGAGGCGGCAGGGCGTGTTGGACGCGGGCTTTGCCGGAAACGGCCGGCGCATTGAATCGGGAACCGGCGGCATCCTCGCCTCACAACCATGAGAAGGCAGACCGCATCGGATCAGGTCGTTGAGAACGGAGCGGCCCTGATCCGATGCGGGCTTTTTCTATGCCTTCCTCAGGTAGTGTACACCAATCCAACTTCACCGCAACGGGAACCGCCTGGCTGCGCAGGGATGCGGCCGTCTGATCCGGACGGGCCGAAACCCTTTCAAATTCAGGCCCTCGCGGGCCGGACAGCGTTCAAATACCCGTATTTCCGCGCTTGTCAGCGTCCGGCTGGCAAAAAAGGCCGGAAAATGGGGCTTCGGAGCAACTTTCTTCTTGACACCGGCCGGGACGGGTTGCGATCATAGGTCTGCAAACATTTCGTGGCAGATTTGTTTCGGCACGAAGGCGAACGGGTCCGGATGAGTGGTCGCCTCAGGTATCGGGACAAATCGGACTCCAAGGAGCATCATGGCTGACAAGAGAATGACTCAATCGCAGTTCGTGAAGAAGTTGGCGGAGACGTGCCAGGTAAGCAACAAGGTCGCCAAGTCGATGGTTGAGACCTACGCTGCCACCGCCGTTTCCGAAACAAAGAAAAATGGCGTGTTCGTGCTTCCCGGTATCGGGCGGCTGGTTCGCGTCGAACGCAAAGCGCGCATGGGGCGGAACCCGGCGACCGGCGAATCGATCAAGATTCCGGCCAAGAAGGTCGTCAAGTTCCGTGTGGCGAAGTCCGTGAAGGACGCGATCGTTCCGCCGAAGAAGAAATAGTTTCCAGGTCCTCACCTCCTCCGGTCAAAACGAAGGCCCCGCGACAGCTGTCGCGGGGCCTTCGTGTCTCTGGGAAAATCGGTTGGCGCCAGCGCTCTTGAGTTGCAGAGTCCGGCAGCAGGCCGCTTACGCCTGTTTGGTTTCGGGCTTCTTCTCGTCCTCTTTCGGCTTGTCCTCGCCTTTGAGAGCGGTCTTGAAGTTCTTGATGCCTTCGCCCAGGCCTTTCGCCACCTCCGGAATCTTGCGCCCGCCGAACAGCAGGACGGCAATGCCGAGGATGATAATCAGCTCAGGGACGCCGAGTTGTCTCATGCGGCCTCCTTCAATTCACTACCCACACTATTGTAGGGAGCCGCTGGCGAGGCCGTCAAGCCGGGGGAAACCGGGGAAACGGAAGAAGAGTCTGGTGGGCCCTGTAGGATTCGAACCTACGACCAACGGATTATGAGTCCGCTGCACTAACCGCTGTGCTAAGGGCCCGGCCGGGCGCGGATCGGTTTCCCCTCCTGACTTTAGCATGAAGCCCCTCCGCGTCGACGGCCCACCCCGCGCCGCGCCGTGACGTGGACGACCCGGAAAGTGCCCAAAACGAGGCGGCCGAAGGAAATCGGCCGGAGCAGCCCCACGCCGAGTTCTGAGAGTGCCCCCGGAGGCTGTGCCAGCATTCCAGGCGACATGCGGAACTCGCTCGCCGCTCAATGGCCGCCCCGCGGCGGTCCTGTCGATCCGCTGACGCGCCGCTCGGCGTGGCCCGGATCGCCCATGTCGGCCTGAGCGACTGCGATAGAATAAGCCACCATGAACCGTTTGCTCCCCCTGGGATTCGTTCCCCTCCTGCTGTGCGCCGGCGATTGGCCCACCTTCCGCGGTCCCAATTCGCAGGGCGTTTCGACGGAAACGAATCTGCCGGTCGAGTTCGGGCCGGACAAGAACCTCGTCTGGAAGACGGAACTGCCTCCCGGCCATTCTTCGCCGGTCCTCGTCGGCAACCGCATCTACCTGACCGGCTACGACGACGCCAAGATCTGGACCTTTGCGCTCAACCGCGCGGACGGCAGGATTCTCTGGCGTCGCGAAGCTCCCCGGCCCCGCCAGGAGAAGCTGCACAAGTCGAATTCCCCTGCCTCGCCGTCGGCGGCGTCGGACGGAGGGAATGTTTATGCGTTCTTCACCGATTTCGGCGTCATCTCCTACGGCCCCGACGGCGAAGAGCGCTGGCGTCACCCCCTCGGTCCGTTCAACAACCCGATGGGCCAGGCCGCGACCCCGGTTCTGGTCGGCAAGACCCTGCTCGTGCCATGCGACCAGGAAAGCGGATCTTTCTTTATCGCCTTCGACAAGGACACCGGCAAGGTGAAATGGCGCGTCGAACGTCCCGATTTCACCCGCGGATTCTCGACGCCGGTCATCTACACGCCGAAAGGCGGACGGCCGCAAGCCCTCCTCGCCGGTTCCTACAAGCTCGTGGCCTACGACGTCGAAACAGGCAAGGAAGAGTGGTTTGTCGGCGGGCTGACCTGGCAGCTCAAGCCCACGCCTGTCATGGACGACGAAAACATCTACGTGCTCGGGTGGGCCGGCGAGGCCGACCCCGGCCAGCAGGAAGTCGTCCCCGATTTCTCTGACGCCCTCGCCCGCTTCGACGCCAACAAGGACGGCCGCATCGTCAAGGAGGAAATCACCGATCCCAAGCTGGCCAAGGGCTGGGAGAACCTCGACCTGGACAACAACGGCTGGCTCGGCGAGCGCGACTGGAAACTGTACCAGGCCAAGCGCGCCGTCGTCAACGGCGTCAACGCCTACAAACTCGGCGGTAAGGGCGACATGACGACGCAGAACCGCCTCTGGAAATTCGAACGGTATCTCCCGAATGTGCCTTCGCCGCTGCTCTATCAGGGCGTCCTGTATCTGTGCAAGGATGGCGGGATCTTCACGGCCCTGGACGCCCGGACCGGGAACCTGCTCAAGACCGGCCGCCTTGGCGCCCCGGGTATGTACTTCGCTTCCCCTGTCGCCGCCGACGGCCGCATCTGGACCGTTTCCGAGGAAGGGAAAGTCGCCGTCATCAAGCCCGGACCCGACTGGGAAGTCGAGCGCATCAACGACCTTGGGGAACCGGTTCATGCCACGCCGGCCATCGCGGACGGGCGCCTCTACATCCGCACCCACGCCGCCCTCTACGCTTTCGCCAAGAAGGACTGACGCCTCACCGCGAGCCTGGCGCGGCAGTCATGCCGCCCAGTTGTCCGGGGCTGATACACGAACGGAGACTCATCCACCATGAGAAGACGCAGTTTCTTCCTCTCCTTCTCCGCGGCCTCGCTTCCAGCCGCGTTCGCCCAGTCCTGGAAGGACGCGCCGGCCATGAAGGCCGGCTTCGCCGACGCGGACATCACGCCGGAAATCGGCATGGAGCAGCCCGGCGGGTACGGGAAATCGTTCCACAAAACCTTTCACGACCCCTGCAAGGCCCGCGCCGCCGTCTTCGACGACGGGCGGAAGCGCGTCGCCATCGTCGGCGTCGACGCCCTCATCGTGCCCCGGGCGCTCGTCCTCGCCGTCCGCAGCGACATTGCCGCCCGATGCGGCATTCCCGGCGAAGCCGTGCTGATTAACGCCTCCCACTCCCACTCCTCCGGCCCCACCGGAATGGTCCAGCCTGGTGAGTTCGATGACGCGTCCGAGTTCGTCCGCAGGCTCGCCTACGAAAAATCGTCCATGGCGGACGCCCGGTACCTCAAGCTTTGCCGCCAGCGCATCGTCGAGGCCGTCTGCCAGGCCAACGACTCCCGCGGCGACCTGCTCTGCGGCGCCGGCTCGGGCCGCGAAGACGCCGTCGCCTTCAACCGGCGGTTCCGCATGAAAAACGGCCGCACTTACACCCACCCCGGGCAGGGCAATCCCGACATCGTCAAGCCGGCCGGACCCATCGATCCGGAAGTCGGCGTCATCGGCGCATGGGACCGCCACAACCAGCTTCGCGGCTGCGTGGTCAACTATGCCTGCCACGCCACCACGAGCCCCGGCGGCATCTCCGCCAACTGGATTCACTACCTCGAGCGGACCCTCCGCGGCGTCTTCGGACCCCAAGCCGTCGTCGTCTTCATCCAGGGCGCCTGCGGCGACATCACGCAGGTGGACAACCTCGACCCCTACGTCCGTCCCTCCGGCGAGGAGTGGGCGGAACGGGTCGGCGGCCGCGTCGGCGCGGAGGCGGCCAAGGTTCTTCTCTCCATGGCCCGCGGCTCCCTCGCGCCGGTCGATTGCCGGCAGCGCGTGCTCAAGATCCCCCGCCGCAAACCGTCCCCGGAAACGCTGCGCGCCGCTTTCGACATGGCCCGGAAGGATCCCGCGACCGTCGACGCCACAGACTGGACCTTCGCCAAGGAAACCGTCCTGCTCGACCACCTCCTCAAAAAAGAGCCGGTCGCCGACGTGGAGGTCCAGGCGATCCAGGTGGGCCCCGCCGTGTTCGTCTCCAATCCCGCGGAGTATTTTGTCGAGTTCGGTCTCGAAATCAAAGCCAAGAGCCATTTCCCGCTGACCTTCCCGGCCGAACTGTCCAACGGCTGCGTCGGCTACGTCCCCACCGAGGAGGCCTTGAGCGAGTCCGGCGGCGGCTACGAGACCCGGCTGACTTTTTATTCGAACCTCGTTCCCACCGCCGGGCGCGAGATCGCCGCCGCTGGCATCGCCCTGGCCAATCAGATGACTCCGGGAAGTTTTCCCAGACCCCCAAAAGCGCCCGTGGGCGCTCCCTGGCGGTACGGCGACGTTCCCGCCGGCGTGAAGTGACCCTTGTCCGACCGGGTCCGCCGCGGGCTGCTTCCGCGAACGCGGTAGAATTGAAGCAAGTGGGTTCACAAATCGGGATGCCCCGGACTCCCGGCGCCGTGTCGGTCTTCCCGCCTCCGGGCCTGTACCCATGGCTACACCCTCATGCTTCCTTCCGTCGTGATCGTCGGCCGTCCCAACGTCGGCAAGTCGACGCTGTTCAATCTTCTTACCGGCTCCCGGCGCTCGATCGTTGGAGACGAACCCGGCATCACCCGCGACCGGATCTACGGCGAAGCGGAGTACCTCGGCCGCCGCTTTGAAGTGGTCGACACAGGTGGCATCGTCCCCGATGACGCCGACCTGATCCCGGCGGAAATCTTCCGGCAGGCCCGCGTCGCCATCGACAACGCCGCCCATATCATCTTCCTGATCGACGGCCGTACCGAGATCACCTCGTCGGATCGCGATCTGGCCCGCCTCCTCAAATCTACCGGCAAGCCCGTATCCCTGGCGGTCAACAAGATCGACTCTCCGGGCCGCGAAGCCCTCGCCGCCGCCTTCCACGAACTCGGCTTCGACCTGTTCCCCATCTCCGCCGAACACCGCATCGGCATCGAGGAACTGCTCGATCGCGTCACGGCGGACATGCCTCCGACCGAGTCCGCCACGCCGGCGCCGGTGCGCATCCGCGTCGCCATCATCGGCCGGCCGAATGTCGGAAAGTCGACCTTGCTGAACGCTCTGGTCGGCCAGGACCGCGCCATCGTCTCTCCGGTCGCCGGCACCACGCGCGACGCCGTCGACGAGTCGGTCACCCGCGACGGCGCCGAGTTCGTCTTTGTCGATACGGCCGGAATCCGCCGCAAGGGCAAGACCCAGTTGATGGCCGAAAAGCTCGCCGTCGTCATGGCGCGCCGCCACATTGCGAACGCGGACTGCGCTCTGCTGCTCGTCGACGCCGAAGAGGGCCCCGTGGCCCTTGACGCAACCATCGCCGGCTACGCCCACGAGGCGGGGAGGCCGGTGATCCTTTGCGTCAACAAGTGGGATACGGTCGCGAACCGAAAACAGGGACCGTGGGTCGAAAAGATCCGGTTTCAGATGCGATACCTCGACTACGCCCCGGTTGTTTTCCTCTCCGCCAAGAAGGGACAGGGTGTGAAAGAGCTCTTTCCTCTCATCCGCCGCTGCTGGGACTCCGCCGGCAAGCGCGTGCCCACGTCCGAACTCAACCGCTTCTTTGAGCATCTCAAGACGGACCGGAATTCCCGCTTCCAGTACGTCACCCAGGCCGGGGTCCACCCGCCCACGTTCGTCGTTTTCAAGAGCGGGTCGCAGCCGCTGCACTTCTCCACCGAGCGCTACCTGATCAACGAAATCCGCGCCCGTTTTGAATTCGTCGGCACGCCTATCGTGATCAAGACCCGGACGAAGGAGAAACGATACGGGCGCCGCAAAGAGTAGCTCTTACTGGTTCTGATCCGCCGGCCTCAGCCGGCGCGCCTGGAACCCGTACACCGTCGCGTTGCGGAGGTAAAGCTTCAGCCGCACCGGGACCGTTCGCTCGGGCGGCGATTTCCAACGGGCCGGCAGCGAAGCCCCGTCCCGCGTGATGGACGCCGCGTCGGCCCGTGAATATCCGGGCAGCACCGCTCCGCCTGCGTCCCTTAGCTCCACTTCGATCGACCCGCCGGCCGCCTGCGCGTTGAGAAAGAAGCCGTCGTTGAGAAGTTCGGTGTGCAGCAGCGGCGTCGTCAGCGTCCCCTCGCCATCGGCGCGCCAGCCGGCAAACGCGTCCATCTGCAAGAATGCGACGCCGATGCCGGGCCGTCCCCCCGCCCCGTGCCCCTTGCTGTTGCCGCGATAATAGATCGCCGTCTTGCCCTGCACGGTCATCTCTGAGCCCACCGGGTAGATCGATCCGCTGTCCCAGTCGCCCGTGGCTCCCAGCGGCAGGAAGGGCTCCCGGAACCGGTGCCAGCGAATCCCGTCCCGGCTCAGTGCGAGCTGTCCGAAGAGACTGTCAGTGTCCCAGTCAAACGCCGCCGTCAGCATCACGTAGGCGTGCTCCACGTTGGCGAGCTTGATCACGCCCGGCGTGTAAAGGTCGAAGCGGGGCGGGTCCTGCGCGTCCGGACAATGGACCGTCACCGGCGCCGACCAGTGAAAGCCGTCGGGACTTGTCGAGCGAGCCAGACACCGGCGGCCCTCCTGACGCGACCGCACGTACGCCGCGAACTGCCCGATCCGGTCGTCCCAGAGAAACATGTTCTGGCTGTCGAACCCGCCCGTGAGGCTCGTGAACCGCGACCCCGTCCAGTGAATGCCGTCCGGCGAGTGGGCCATTGCGAGGCCCCTCCCGCGGAAATCCCACAGGTGATACATCATCTTGTACCGCCGCTCCGGATCCGGTTCCGCGTAATCCTTCACGATCCAGTACACCTTGGTTCGCTGCCCGGACGGCCCTGTGAAGACCACGTTGTGATCCCGCGATCCGCCGATATCCACGGCGCGCAGCGAAGGCTTCTCCCAATGGAGGCCGTCCTTCGATGTGGCGTACATGCACCGGCCACGCTCGGGACGCGACGGGTCGCCGAGGATGCCGTTGTTCTCCCGGGCCTCGTACCAGACCTTGTACAAACCCTCATCGCGATCGTCCAGAAAGCACGAGTAGTCGATGTCGCCGAGTTCCCATGGCCGGTCCGGCACGAGGACCGGGCCGCCCGCGTGCTTCCGGGGACGATTCAAAACCAGCCGCAGGTTCTGTTTTGACTCGATGAGGCGGTCGTCGTGGAGGAAAAGCTGTGGCCGCGCCCCGACGTCAACCTCTCGGACGATGTTCGCCCGGGCGCCGGCCACGCCCGCAAGGAGAACGCCAAAAGCGCGCCGGTTGAGGACCCGCCCCGGCGCCGCCGCCAACCCGCTCGGCCGGGCCTGTTCCCGCCGGAAAAGGTTCGCCACGCCGCCCGCTACCACTGGAGACGCACTCCCATGTAACCCTCGCGGAACGGAACCTCCTCGAGCGTTCCGCCGAAAGCCGTGATCCGTCCCACCGCGCCGGGCGCCGAGATGTTGGCGGCCGGCAGCGCGTACTGGTTGGGGTGGTTGAACACGTTGCGGAAGTTGGCGTTCAGCCGCAGTTGCAGCCGCTCGTAGAGACGGATCGTCTTGAACAGCGCCAGGCCGAGCGACTGTCCTCCCGGTCCTTCGAGGATCCCGATGCCCGCGTTTCCGAGCCTCCCTGACCCGACCGGAGGAACCGCGAACGCGGTCGTGTCGAACCACCGGTTGATCGTGCGTTCGCCGGGGGGCAGGTTGCCATCCCGGATACGGTCCGGCCGGCCGCCCGTCAATCCGGTATTCGAAGGATCCGACCCAGCGAAGGCGGGCGTGAACCAGAAACCCGTTCGCGCGAACGCGATTCCGCTCAGCGACCATCCGCCGGCTACGGCGTTCAGCGCGCGCGGCAGATCCCGCCCCACCAGCCGCCCGCGGCCGAAGGGCAGGTCACAGACGAAACTCGCCACGAATCGCTGGTTGGGTGTATAGCTCTCGCGGCCCCGCTCCCGCGCCCGGTCGTAAGCGTACTCGATCAGGCTGCCCAGCGCCGCCGTGTCGATCGAATCGGAGAGGTTCCGCGCCCATGTGTAATGAGCGTTCAGTTGCAGCCCTCCGTTGAACCGGCGGTTCAACTCGATCTGGAGAGCGTTGTAGGACTGCACCGCTCCGCTGTCGATCCACGTGATCGTGTTGAACTGCGGATAGGGCCGCCGGCTGGCGTTGAACGCCGTCGTGCCCGCCGGTGGCTGGTTGAGGTTGTAGCGGTAGGGGAGCTGTCGGGCCTGGTGGCCGATGTAGGAGATCCGCAGCCCGGTCTGCCACCACAGCTCGCGGTCGACGGACAGGTTCCACTGCTGCGTGTAGCTGTCTCTCAAATTCGGGTTCGCGCCGGTCGCGTTTTGCACGCCGAGAGGTCTGGCGGCCGCAGTCGGAAAGGCTCTAGGCCACTGGTAGAGGATGACGCCACCTGTAATCGTGTTGTCGTAGGTCTCGCTGCCCACAAAAGGCCCGCCGACGAGCGAACCGAACACCTTTCGGTTCTCGTTGTTGTAGTAGACGCCGAACCCGCCCCGCACTACCGTCCGGCTCCGGCTGCCCAGCCGCCACGCCATCCCGAAGCGGGGCGCGATGGTGTTGGAGTCCGCCTTCATCAGCGTCGTCGCTGGATATCCCATCTGCGAAGCCGTCCCGATCCGGATGTTCGCCGGATATAGCGGAGTGATGAATCTCCGCGTAGCCTCCGTGGGAATCACGATCGATCCTGTCGCGAGATCGAACCCCGCCAGCCGGTCGTCGCGCTCCCGGTGCGGCAGATGGTACTCATAGCGGATGCCGAGATTCAGCGTCAGACTGGGAGTGACTTTCCAGTCGTCCTGGGCGAACCACCCGTATTCGTAGTTGCGGCTGTTGGTGGCGGCCACCACGTCGGCTCGCGCCGACGTCCGCGGAACGCCCAGCAGAAAGTCCGAGTAGGCGTAGTTGCTGGCGAAGCCGGTGAAGGCGAAGTTTCCAAACACCGCGCTCGGCGTGGTCGGGTAGTTGTTCTGGCGCGTGTGCATGCCGTTGAAGCCGAACTTCATCGTGTGCCTTCCCCGCACCCAGCTGACGATCTCATGAAGGTCGAGGTTGAGCAGCCGCTCGAGGCTTGTGTTCTGGTTGGTGATCCCGGTGAAGCCCGTGATCGACACCGCCGGGAATCCGGCTACTTCTCCCGGGAGCTGGCCCGGGTAGCCGGTGAGTCCGACCTCTTCCACGGCCTCCTTTCCCAGCCGTGTCGCGTCGATAGGCCAGCGCTTGCTCATCCCGCCGAAGCGGAATTCGTTGACCACGTTCGGCGCAATGGTGTGAGTGTCGGCGATCGTCCACGAGTTGTTGAAGCGGATGCGCCGGAAGATCCCGAGGGTCGGCAGGTCCGCCGCGTTGCGCTTGAAGTTCGTCACGATCCGCGAGAAGCGGAGGTAGAACCGGTTCTTCCGGCTCAACTGGTGGTCCAGCCGGCCGTTGATGCTGTTCTCGATTCCGTTGTTGACCGAATAGGTTGCGCGGTAGTTGGCGGCGAGATCGTCCGGGCCCCCAGCGTTCGGCTCCGGATAGTAGAGCCGCTGGTAGTTCAGCGCCACCGCGTTCAGGCGCACCGCCGGAATCGTGTTCTGCGCGAACGGCTGGTTGTTGAGCGGGTCGCGCACCGGTATCAGGGCGCCCCGGGCGTCCACCAGCCGCGAAAAGTCTCCCTGCCGGAACCGCAGCGTCGGAACGTTCGGCGCCAGCAGCGCCTCGGCAGGCGTCGTGTAGCCGTCGTAGCTCAGCAGCAGAAAGGTCCGGTTCCGGCCGTCGTAAAGGCGGGGAATCACCACCGGTCCGGCGATGTGCGTATTGTAGTAGTGCGACTTCGACTGGGGCCTGGTGGCGGCGAACGGGTTCCGCGCGCCAAAGGCGCTGTTCTGATGCTGGAACTCGGCCGCCCCGTGGAACTCGTTCGTGCCGGACTTCGTCGTCAGGCTGAACGTGCCCGCGTGCGCGAACTCGGCGCTGTTGTTCACCGAATCGATGCGCGCCTCTTGCAAGACGTCGAAATGCGGACGCTGCGGGCTCTCCTGCGCGCCGTTCATTGGACTGGTCGTGTTGGTGCCGTCGATCGTGTAGCCGTTGCTCCAGCCGCGGCTGCCGTTGATGCTGTAGGTCGATCCGTTTCCGAGCGTCGCGCCGGGCGTGATTACGAAATGGTTGAACGCCACCCGGTTGGCCGCCATCGGAAGGTACTGGAATACACGCTGGCTCTGCACCGTAGAGATGCGGGCCGTCTCGGTCTCAATCGGGGCTACGTCGCTGGAAACGGTGACTTCCGCCGTCGTGTCGCCGATCTCAAGATGCACGTCCACGCGGACGCGCGCGGCCGTCTCGAGCACGATGCCGCGCTGCGCGAAGCGCTTGAATCCAGCCTGCTCCACACGGACCTCGTAGCGGCCGGGGTTGAGATTCGTGATCTCGAAATAACCGTCAGGGCCTGTTGCCCCCTCCCGGCTGGAGTTAGTGGCCATGTCTGTCACACGGACCCGCGCCGTCTGGACGGCCGCGGCGCTGGGGTCGCGAACGACGCCCAGAATGGTTGCGGAAGTTGATTGCGCCACGGCGATCGACGCCGACGTGGAAATGCTCAACACGAAGAGAAGGTTTCGTTTCATCTTCATCGGGAACTCCCAGTCTGCGGCCATGCTATATCACGGATGGCGGCGCGGCAACTCGTGGGCGGTTCTTGCCTCCGGGTCCCCGCACCTGTCAGTTACAAGCCTCCTGATTTTTTTTGACCCGCCCCCAACAGGCTCGTGGGAACTTACATGCGGGATGGAAGCCGGCGCCGTTCCGGCGCTCTTCGCCGACTGTTTCTGTCTCATCCGCTTACACTTGGACCGCGAATGGCCGCCCGAATCCCGGCCGCAGGACGGTCGCCTCCGGGTGAAAAAACGCCGATCCGGGCCATTTTGGGCGCGTGGTGGCTTTTGACGAAACGAACCCATTTGGGAACGGCTCGCGACGTTCCTCCGCCGGACGTGATATACCAGACCCATGCGGAAAAGAGCCGTCCGTCTCGCGGCCTGTCTCTCTCTGGGCCTCCTGCTTCCGGCCGAGGAACTCCCTCTGGTCACCAAGGTCGAGTTCCAGCCGCTGGCTGCGCAGATCACGCGCGTCCTCCAATCGCTCGAACTCATCGGCGAGCCGCTGCCCGCCGCCGACTCCGCCGCCCTGAAAAAAATTCTGGACGCCGGCGCCGGCGGGCCGAAGGAAATCGAAGCCATGCAGGCGATCCTGGACCGGCATGCGCTCGTCGGCGTCAATATCAATCCCGAAAGCCGCGTGAAGGTCCAGCAGGGACAGGCGAAGGCCGAACTGGCCGAACAGGGCTGGCGCGCCTTTCTCGTCAAGGTCCACAATGAAGCCGGCGTCACCGCCGTGCTCGCCGTCGACAGCCCCAACATGGGCCAACTCGCCAATTCGCCGTCCCGCAACGTCGGACGCATGTGGATGGACCTGGCGATGTTCAACAAGCAGCCCATGCGCGTCCACCTGTCCGGACTCGAACTCGAGTACCGCATCCTCCAGATCTATTCGAAGGACGCGGGCAAACGCGAAGCCAAGCTCGCCTTCGACGTCGGCCAGGGTTCGCAGGACCTCGGCTTCCGCAACGAAGTCGACATCCTGTTCACGGCGGTCCCCTCCGCCAAGGTCACCTTCCGCGTGCAGGATTCCGACGACCGTCCCACCACCGCCGGCTTTCTGATCCGCGACTCCCGCGGACGCGTTTATCCCTCCCAGACCAAACGCCTCGGCGGTGACTTCTTTTTCCACCCCCAGGTCTACCGCGCCGACGGCGAAAGCGTCGCCCTGCCTCCAGGCAAGTACACGGTCGAGTATTCCCGCGGTCCCGAATACCGGAAAAAAACCCTGCCGCTTGAGGTTCCCGACCGCCGTCCCATGCAGTTGACCTTCCGGCTCGAACGATGGATCGATCCCGCCAGGCTCGGCTGGTATTCAGGCGACCACCATATTCACGCCGCCGGCTGCGCCCACTACGAGCGGCCCACCGAAGGAGTCTACCCGCAGGACATGATGCGGCACGTACTGGGAGAAGATCTCAAAATCGGTTCCGTACTCACCTGGGGGCCCGGCTGGTATTTCCAGAAGACGTTCTTCGAGGGCAAAGAGCACGCCCTGTCGACCAAGGAGCACCGCATCCGGTATGATGTCGAGGTCTCCGGCCACCCTTCCAGCCACACCGGCCACATCATCCTGCTCGGCCTTCGCGAACAGGACTACCCCGGGACGCAGCGCATCGAAGACTGGCCCAGTTGGGGTCTTCCCATCATGCGCTGGGGCCGGGCGCAGGGCGCCGTCATCGGCTATGCGCACTCCGGCTGGGGCCTCGTGACCAAACCCACGCCGGGCCTGTCCTATGAACTGCCCGCCTTCGACGGCATCGGAGCGAACGAGTATATCGTCACCGTCACCCAGGGCTTGGCTGACTTCATCTCCACCGTCGACACCCCTTGGCCGAACGAGCTGAACATCTGGTACCACACCCTGAACGTCGGCTACCGCGCCCGGATCAGCGGTGAAACCGACTTCCCCTGCATCTACGGCGAACGCGTCGGGCTCGGTCGCAGCTACGTGCGCCAGAAGGAACTGGACTACGCCGATTGGGCCCGCGGCATCGCCGAGGGACGGAACTACGTCTCGGACGGAAAGAGCCACCTCATTGACTTTCGCGTCAACGGCGTCGAACTCGGCAAGGGCGACGTGGAGCTGGCCGCTCCGGCCACGGTGAAGCTCACCGCCAGGATCGCCGCCCTGCTCGACGCCACGCCGAATCCGGAGATCCGCAACCTTCCCGTCGACAGGAAGCCGTTCTGGGATCTCGAGCGCGCCCGCGTCGGCTCGTCGGACAAAGTGCCGGTCGAAGTGATCGTCAACGGCGAGCCCGTCCAGCGGCGCGAGATCGCCGCCGACGGCGTCCTGCGCGAGGAGAGCTTCGACGTGAAGATCGGCCGCAGCAGCTGGGTCGCTCTGCGCATTCTTCCGTCGTCGCACACGAATCCCGTCTGGGTGACCGTCGCCGGCAAACCGGTGCGCTCCCGGCGCAGCGCCCAATGGTGCATCGACGGCGTCGACCGTTGCTTCCAGCAGAAGATCGGACGCGTCCGGCTGTCTGAACAGGGCGACATGAAGCGTTCCTACGATGCGGCGCGGGCCGAGTACCAGCGCCTCCTGCGCGAAGCCGAAGAGTAGCCGGCCTCAGCGCGAACCCCGCCGGTTCAGCGCGTCCAACGCGGCGGCGGCGCGGCTCCGCAGGGGTTCCTCCCCCTGCGCCGCCGCTCTTTCGAGCAGCGGCCGGGCCTCCGCAGGCCTCCCCGCTTCGATGTAGAGCATCGCCAGGCGGTATTCGTTCGCAGCGGCCGGCTGGAGCCGGATCGACTCCTCCATCCTCCGGATCGCGCCGGCGAGGTCGTCCCGCTTGAACGCCACAATCCCGAGCGACGCCAGGTTCTCCGCCCGAAGCCGGGCGGTTTCCCTCCGCCATGTCGCGGCGTCCACAGTGCGCGGCGCCTTGAGCCGGTCGAGCAGCGCCAGCGCCCGTTCAGCGGCGCCCGGATCCGGCGCCGCGGAGGTGTTCGCCTCAATCGACGCGGCCAGGGTCAGCAGGGGCACATAGTCCGGCGCCAGCTTCAGTCCCGCGGCTGCGGCCTCCCGCGCGCACGCGGCGTCGCCTCCGTCTCTGCATGCCTCCGCGAGGACTTCATAGACCCGCAGGCGCATGTCCGAATCGGGATATGCTGAAAGAAACCGGCGGGCATGGCGGGCCCGATCCCCGGGCTTCGCCTCCACCACGTCGAGGTAGGCGTCGAACTCCTCCGGCGTCCGGGCCTGCGATTGAGGAAGGAACTGCCCCGGCGCGGGCGCAGCGGCGATGAAGCTCCAAAGTGCGGCGATCCTCACCTGCGTCATGATCCTCGCGCGGGGACAGGACATTGAACTAAAAGCATCGTATCCGAAAAGCCCGGCCGACGTGTATTCGACGATCCGGCGGTTGCGCGAGCGGGAAAAACGCAGGCCTCTCACGCAGCCGGAACGCGTCGCGCTCGGTCTGGCCTACTACGGCGCCGGCCAGCACTTGTTGTTCCGCGCCGCGATGGAAAAGGCGATCGCCGAGGACCCCGGCGACCCCGCCCCGCATTTCTACCTCGGCAGGCATTACGGTTCCGACGTGCAGGACTTCGCCCGCTCGGCGCTTCACTTCCGCGCCGCCCTCGAACGCAAACCGTCGCCGGACCATCAGGCCTACCTGGGGCATGCCCTCGAAATGCAGGGCGACCGCGAAGCGGCGCTCTCTCTCTATCGTGACGCCGCCGCGGCTGATTCCTGCCACCCCGTGGCGGCGGCCGGCCTGGCGCGCCTGGGCGCCGCCCGCCTCGACAGACTGCTCGCCTGTCCGTCCCCGCACCCCGTCCTGCTCCGGGAGCTCGCGAAGATGCTCGCGGCGGCCAACCGCCACGCCGAAGCCGCCCGCTGCCTCGAAGAGGTGCTCGCCGCCGAGCCCTCCAACGCCGCCGCCGCCTACCAGCTTCACCGCGCCTGGCGCGCCGCCGGAGACGCCGCCAAGGCCGGCGCGGCCCTGGAACGGTACCGCGAGATCAGCGCCGTCTACGGCGGTCAGTGACCTGTGATAGGATCGCGCCCATAGTTCCAGGTTCGGACGAAAGGACAATCCATGACACGATTGGGGCTCGTATTCTTTCTGGGTTCGCTGGCGGCGTGGTGCCAGGGAAGTCTGGGATCGCTCATCGGACGCGTGACAGACTCCGGCGGCGCCGTCATCGCCGGCGCGGGCGTCGCCATCAGGAACAACGCCACCGGCATCGAACAGCAGGTCTCCACCAGCTCCGAAGGTTCGTTTCTGGCTCCGAACCTCCAGCCGGGCCAGTACACCGTGACCGTGACGCAGACCGGTTTCCGCACCGCGGTCCTCGAAAACGTCGTCGTCAGCACGGCCAGCGCCACCACCGCGAACGTCACGCTCGAAGTCGGCGCGGTCACCGAATCGATCACGGTCTCCGGCGGAGCGACGGTCCTTCAGACGACGTCGGCGGAAGTGGGCACCGTCATGCCGACCAAGGCGATCCTCGACCTGCCCATTTCCCTCGGCGGAGCCGCCACGACCGGGGCCACAGGGCGGCGCCAGATTGAGAACTTCATCTTTCTCACTCCGGGCGTCACCGGTTCGCAGTGGAACAAGTCGATCAACGGCGCCCCGGGATTCAGCCAGCAGGTCATGATCGACGGCGTTGACATGCAGAACATCGGCGCGCCGGGATTCATCGCCGAGGGAACGCCGCCCTACGAGGCCGTCGACGAGTTCAAGGTCCACAACACCATGTTTCCGGCCGAGTTCGGCGGCGGCTTCGGCGTCCTCAATTTCACCATGCGATCCGGCACAAACCGGTTCCACGGCAACCTGTTCGAGTTCGTCCGCAACGAAAAGTTCGACGCACGGCCGTTCTTCGGAGGCAGCACCAAGGCCATGCTGCGGCAGAACGAATTCGGCGGGACGTTGGGAGGTCCTCTCGTCCTGCCCAAACTCTACGACGGCCATGACAAGACCTTCTTCTTCTTCGCCTACTCCGGATTCCGCCTGCGCGGCGGCGTGCCTGTCGGCGCCTTCGTGACCCTGCCCACCGTCCGCCAGCGCGGCGGCGACTTCTCCGACTATCCCTTTCCCATTTACGATCCCGCCACCACCACGCCCGCGGGAACCAGCTTCAGCCGCCAGCCCTTCGCCAACAACCTGATTCCCCGCGCCCGCTTCAGCGGAGTCGCCTCGCGCACCATCCCGCTCATTCCCGAGCCCGACTTCGACCGCTTCTTCAACAACTACCTCAGCCGCGCCAATCAGCCCAGCACCGACGACGACTGGAGCATCAAAATTGATCACCAGATGAACTCCAGGCAGCGCCTCTCAGGCGCCTACTGGTGGGTCAAGGGCAACACCCAGATCAACGGCGCCGTCGCCGGAGAGCTGAATCCGAACTTCCGCGATACGCCGACCACGGCAAGCGGCCTGCGGCTCAATCACACCTACACGATCAGCCCCACCTTGCTCAACCGTTTTGGATTCGGGTACACGCCGACCAGTCCCACGTGGTCCCGCTGGCGGCTCGATCCCCGCGAGGGCAACAAGGTCCTCCGCATCCCCGGAATCCCGGAAACCTCGCGCGGCTACCCTGTGCTCACCTTTGCCGGTCCCACCGCCTACGCCAGCCTCGGCAACGCCAACAACAACGGCACCGACCCTCAGCACTTTGAAAACTGGAGCGGCGCCGACGACGTCTCCTGGGTGCGGGGCGCCCACCAGATCAAGTTCGGTGGATCGTTCCGCTACCGCCGGATGACCGCGCTGGACCGCCGCAACGAAGGCGGCACCTTCAATTTCAATGCCCTGTCCACTTCCCTGCCCAACAGCCCCGACTTCGCCCGCCTCGGCAACCCCTTCGCCAGCTTCCTGCTCGGCGAGGTCTTCTCGGCCAGCGCCGCCGTTCCCGCGCCGACCCGCGTCTTCAACGACCAGTTCCTCGCCGCCTACGCCGAGGACGTTTTCAAACTCAGCCGTCGCGTCACGCTGAGCCTCGGGCTCCGCTACGAACTGCCCCTCTACATCAAGGAAAAGGAAGGGCGCGTCTCCTTCATGGACACCGCGCGGCCGAATCCCGCCGCCGGCAACATCCCCGGCGCCCTCATCTTTCTCGGCGAAGGCCAGGGGCGGACCGGCAGCAAGGACATCTTCCGCGGCTACAATGTCGGCTTTTCACCGCGTTTTGCGCTCACCGTGAGCCTCGACAGGAAGACCGTCATCCGGCTCGGATACGGACTGTTCCGCGTCGAAACCGCTGTCGGCCGCTTCAATAGCTGCGCCTACTGGTGCTCCGGCTTCGGACTTCAACCCGCCTATGCGACCACCAACCAGGGCGTCACGCCGGCCCTCCATCTCGACCGTGGCCTGCCGCCCAACCCGGCCACCCTGCCGATCTTCGATCCTTCGCTTAATAACAATGGAACCGTCAGCCTCATCAATTGGAACGCCAGCAAAATGGCTCTCATGCAAAGCTGGACGTTCGCCATTCAGCGCGATCTCCCCGCCGGCATCAACCTCGACCTGGCCTACGTCGGCCAGAAATCGAACGGGACTTGGACCGGCCTCGAGGTTCCCAACCAGGTGCATCCGCGTTACCTCAGCCTCGGACAGACGCTGACCGCTGACATCGATTCGCCGGCCGCGGTCCAGGCCGGCATCCGGCGTCCCTACCCCGGATTCCGCGGATCGGTGGCGCAGGCCCTCCGCGCTTACCCGCAGTACACCGAAATCCAGGAGATGTACCAGCCGACCGGATTCAACTTCTACAACTCGATGCAGATGCGGCTCCAGAAGCGCCACTCCTCCGGCGTCTCTTTCCTGGTTTCCTACACGCTGGCCAAGAATCTCGGCCTGCCGGGAGGCGACATCTTCGGCGACGCGGGCGGCGGCGGCGGCGCCCGCGGCATCGACACGTTCAACCGGCGGCTGGAGAAGTCGCTGTTCAACGACCAGACCCACATCCTGGTCTCGTCCTGGAGCTACGACCTCCCGTTCGGGCGCGGCCGGAAGTTTCTTTCGAGCGCCCGCGGCGCTCTCAATCACCTCGTGGGCGGGTGGGCAATCAACGCCATCCAGACCTACCGCCGCGCTACTCCCCTCGGAATCAGCGGCGGCCCGGCCCTGCCCCTGTTCGGCGGCGGCAACCGGCCCAACTGGATCTCGAACAATGTCCGGTCTTCTGTCCCGATGAGTTCCTTCGACCCGGCCCGGGACCGCTACCTCAACATCGAAGCCTTCAGCCAGCCCGCCGCCTTCACGTTCGGCAACGCCCCGCGCCTGCTTCCCAACGTGCGAGGACCCTTTTTCCTCAACGAGGACTTTTCGTTCTTCAAAAACATCTTCTTCACCGAATCGGTCTACCTTCAGCTGCGGGGCGAGTTCTACGACGTCATGAATCGCGTCGTCTTCGGCAATCCGGCCACGAATATCAACAACCCCGCGACCTTCGGCACCATCGGCGGGCAGGCCAACACACCCCGTCTCGTGCAACTGGCCGCGAAGTTCATCTTCTGACCCGACAATGCGCGCCGGCGCGCGTCTGATTCTCAGGCGTCAACGTGGCCGCGGGCCGGAGAACGTGAAGGATCCCGTTTTTGGGGTATAACCAAATTACCGGATCTATGCCGCTTCTGCGCCTCGCGTTCGCAGTCCTGCTCTCCGTCTCGTCCCTCCGGCCGGCGGAGAAGCGCGTTATCGACTTCGGGCGCGACATCCGCCCCATCCTGTCGGAGAACTGCTTCCATTGCCACGGCCAGGATTCCCGAACGCGAATGGCCAACCTCCGGCTCGATACTTTCGAAGGCGCCACGAGGGACCGCGGCGGCCGCGCCGCCCTCGTCCCCGGAAAGCCGGAGCAGAGCGGAATCCACCAGCGCATCACCGCCGCCACGCCGGCGCTGCGCATGCCGCCCGCCCAGTCGAACCGGAAACTCACGCCCGAACAGATCGCTTTGCTCACCCGCTGGATCGCTGAGGGCGGACAGTACGCCAGGCATTGGTCGTTCGTGCCCCCGCGCCGGCCCGCGTTACCCAAGGCCGCCGGCGCCCGCTGGAACCGACAGCCCATCGACGCGTTCGTCCTGGACCGGCTCGAATCCGAGGGGCTCCGCCCGTCTCCGGCGGCCGCGCCGGCGGTCTGGCTGCGCCGCGCTTCCCTCGATCTCACCGGGCTGCCTCCTTCACCGGCCGTCGTCGGCGCGTTCGAGAAAGATGTGGCGGCCCGCGGCGAGGCCGCTTACGAAGCCGCCGCCGATCGCCTCCTTGCGTCTCCGCGATACGGCGAGCGTATGGCCATGGACTGGCTCGACGTGGCCCGCTACGCCGACACCCACGGCTTCAACAACGACGCCTCGCGCTCCATGTGGCGCTGGCGGGACTGGGTGATCGAGGCGTTCAACGCCAACATGCCCTACGACCGCTTCCTGACCGAGCAACTCGCCGGCGACCTCCTGCCGGATCCCACCCTCGATCAGCGCATCGCCACCGGCTACGGCCGCAACCACGTCATCAACTCGGAAGGCGGCATCATCGACGAAGAGTATCGCGTCGAATACGTCGCCGACCGCGTCCGGACTCTCGGCATGTCGTGGCTCGGGCTCACGCTCGAATGCGCGCGCTGCCACGACCACAAGTACGACCCCTACACGCAGCGCGACTACTATCGCTTCTTCGCCTTCTTCAACAACGTTCCGGAGATCGGCGAAGACGGCCGCGTCGGGAACGCCGTTCCGATTCTTCCGGCTCCGACCCGCGAGCAGCAGGCCCGAATCCGGGAACTCGAAGACGCCATCGCCGCCCTGGAGGCGAACATGCGAAGGCGGGAAGCCCCCTGGCGGTGGCGGCCCGCGGACGCCGCCCGGGTCCGTGCGCTCGCGGCCGCGGCGAAAGTTCCGGAGGCTCCCGCGGCGAGCCTGGACTGCGAAGCGGGACCGGATTTCCACCGCTCGGAGGGCGTCGCCGGCCAGGCCTGCGCCGGTCTGGTTGACGGCGCCAGGCCGGCCCTGCCGCCCGTGCCAGTCTCCCGGCGGACGCCGTTCACCTTGTCGGTCTGGGTGAATCCTTCCCCGCGCGATGCCGACGCCCCGCTTCTCTCATCCGCCGACTACGCGAGGAACCGAGCTTCCACAGGATGGGGCGGCGGAATCGACCTTCGGCTGATCGAAGGAGAGGTCGAGTTCCGATTCGGCCAGCGGTATCCCGCCTATTCGATGGTCGTCCGCTCCCAGGGTTCGCGGATCGCCGCTGGCAAATGGACCCATGTCGCGCTCGTGTTCTCCGGCGCCTCGCCGGGCGCCAACCGGGCCTACGCCTCCTGGGTGCGTCTGTTCGCCGACGGCCGCGAGGTGGCCCTCCGCGTCCTCAACGACGGAGCGCAGATCGAAGCCAAGGCCGACAAGCCGCCGCAAGTGAAGTTGCGTCTCGGCTGGGACAATAGCCCGGGTGGCGCCCGTTTTGCCGGCCGCTTGGACGAGGTCTCGGTGTGGCCCCGCGCGTTGAGCCCCGCCGAAGTGGCGGCCGTGTTTTCCTCGACCGGCCTTCCCCACGCCGCCGCCGCGGGGGGGCCGGTGGAGTGGCTGCGCGACGCCATCCTGCCGCTCGAAGATGCCGGCTACGCCGAAGCAGCCGCGCAGCGCGCCCGGCTTCATGCCGAACTGCTGGCGCTCCGCCGCGACGTGCCGTTCGTCATGGTGATGGAGGAGATGGCGCCCCCGCGCCGCACGCATGTCCTGCTTCGCGGCGCCTACAACGCTCCCGGCGAAAGTGTCGAGCCGGGGGTTCCCGAGGACCTTCTGGGCGCTTGGCCGGCGGGCGCCCCCAAGAACCGCCTCGGACTGGCGAAATGGCTCACCAGACCGGATCATCCGCTCACCGCGCGCGTCGTCGTGAACCGCTTCTGGCAACAGCTTTTTGGCCAGGGTCTGGTCAGGACAAGCGAAAACTTCGGCCTGCAAGGGGAATGGCCCAGCCATCCCGATCTGCTCGACTGGCTCGCGCGGGAGTTCGTCGACTCCGGCTGGGACGTCAAGGCTCTCCTGAGAAGGATTGTCCTGTCGGCGGCCTACCGCCAGGACTCCGCCGCCTCGCCCGCCCTGCTGGCGCGGGATCCCGAAAACCGCCTGCTGGCGCGCGGACCCCGGTTCCGGCTGCCGGCCGAGGTGATTCGCGACCAGGCGCTCGAGATCGCCGGCCTGCTTCGCCATCGGCTCGGCGGCCCAAGCGTCTATCCCTTCCAGCCGGCGGATCTTTACAAAGGGATGGTCGTCGCCGCCGACTACCCCGGCACGACCTGGACGGAAAGCACCGGCGAAGACCTTCATCGCCGCAGCCTCTACACCTTCTGGAAGCGAACCGTTCCCCACCCGACCATGACCGTCTTCGACGCCCCCGACCGCGAGTTCTGCGTCGTGCGCCGGTCCACCACGAACACGCCCCTCCAGGCGCTGACGCTGCTCAACGATCCGATCTTCGTCGAAGCGTCCCGGCGGTTCGCCGGGCGGATTCTCCGCGAGGGGGGCACCACCACCGCATCGCGGCTCGACTTTGCGTTCCGGCTGGCCACCGGCCGCCCACCCGACGCGCGGGAACGGGCGATCCTCCAAAGCACTTTCGACCGGATGCTAGCCGGCCTTCCGGGCGCCGGGACCGCGGAGGCCGAACTCACGGCCTATACAATGGTGGCGAACATGATCCTCAACCTCGACGAGGTTCTCACGAAAGGATGAACATGGACGGAGTGACTTCCCGGCGTGATCTGCTCGCCCGGGCCGGATACGGGCTCGGCATCGCCGCCCTGCACACCCTGCTCGGCCGTCCCGCCGCGGCCGCGCCGCCGTTTCCGAACTTCGCGCCCCGGGCCCGGCGCGTGATCTTCCTGCACCAGTCCGGCGGTCCCTCGCACCTCGACCTGTTCGACTACAAGCCCCAGCTCAAAGGACGGTTCGACCAGGACATCCCGCCGTCCGTCTTCGGCGGGCAGCGGATCACTGGCATGGTCGCCCACCAGGACCGCTTCCCCGTCGTCCCCACCATGTACGGCTTCCGCCGTCACGGCGAGAGCGGTATCTGGCTCAGCGAACTGCTCCCGCATCTGGGAAGGATCGCCGACCGGATCTGCCTTCTTCGCGCCATGCATACCGAGGCGATCAATCATGATCCGGCGATCACGTTCTTGCAGACGGGCAGCCAGCTGCCCGGCCGTCCGAGCATGGGCGCCTGGATCGACTACGGGCTCGGAAGCGCCAACGAAAACCTGCCCGCTTTTGTCGTCCTGAATTCGCTCCCGTCCAACTCGATGCCGGACCAGGGGCTGCTGGCCCGCCTGTGGGGAGCGGGATTCCTCCCGAGCCGCCACCAGGGCGTCCAGTTCCGCTCGGCGGGCGATCCCGTCCTGCATCTGTCGAACCCGCCCGATGTCACCCCGGAGCGCCGCCGCGCGCAACTCGACGGCCTCGCCGCCCTCAACCGCCGGCTGCACGAAAAGGCCGGCGATCCGGAGATCGAAACGCGGATCGCCCAGTATGAAATGGCCTTTCGCATGCAAACGAGCGTTCCCGAACTGGCCGACACGTCGCGCGAGCCCGAGCACGTCTACCGGCTCTACGGCGAGGCGGCGCGCAGGCCGGGAACCTATGCCGCCAACTGCCTGCTGGCGCGGCGGCTGGCCGAGCGCAATGTGCGGTTCATTCAGCTCTACCATCGCGGATGGGATCACCACGGCGGGCTCACCGAGAAACTGCCCGTCCTCGCCCGCGACACCGATCAGCCCTCGGCGGCGCTGGTGACAGACCTTGCGCAACGCGGCCTGCTCGACGACACGCTCGTCATCTGGGGAGGCGAATTCGGCCGGACCGTCTACGGCCAAGGCCCGGTGAAGCCCGACAGCTACGGGCGCGATCATCACGGCCGCGTGTTCTCCATGTGGATGGCGGGAGGCGGCGTCAAGGCCGGCTACGTCCACGGCGCCTCGGATGACTTCGGATTCAACCCCGTGGAAGGCGCGGTTCATGTCCACGACCTTCAGGCGACGATTCTCCACCTGCTCGGCATCGATCACCAGAGGTTGACTTACTCGTTCCAAGGCCGCCAATACCGGCTCACCGACGTTCATGGCGTCGTCGTGAAGGAAGTGGTGGCCTGACCGAAGCCGTTTACTGAAGCTTGAGAGTCGTGGGCGCGGCGCCGTCCGGGCTGTAGATCAACTCAACCGTCCTGATGTTCTTCAGCTTGCCGTGATACGGGAAGTACAGGTACCCGCGGACGGGCTGGTCAACGGCGCCCTCAACGAGCGCCTCCTCGATCACTGCCTCCTCCGGCTGCTGGCGGGGGGCCTTCTCCACGCCAGACCGGTCCTCTTCTTCCGGCGCCCGTGGCGGGCGAGGGCCCGGGATTCCCCGTGGATCTCCCGGGAAACGCTCGCGCGGTTGCGGCTGTCCGATGATCACCCCTCCGGCTTGGCCTTCGAACCGGGGTCGCTGCCGCCAGTCCGGGTACTTCATCGAAGCCGCCACCATCCCAGGCGTTTGCGCGTAGACCGGCTGCTTTTTCCCGTTCAGCTTCACCGAGAAGTGACTCGCCGCCAGTTTGACGGTCTGCTTACTCCGAGGGAAAACAGCGATGTCGACCACCAGGTAATCCGGACTGTGGAATGAGGCGCTTCGGCCGGGAAGCGTCCGCGCCAGGTAGTCCGCCGCGAGCGTGAGGGTGGGCAGAGCCGCATGCGCGCAGTAATCCTGGGGTCTCAGTTTGGGAGGTTCCGCCGCCCGGACGGCCAGGGCGGCTGCTGCTGTCAGCAGGAACAGCCTCACGGCTTGTCCAGGCCTACTGCGGCTCGGCGCCGGGTTGGATCTTGCCGAGAACCTCGTTGAACAACTCCTGCTTCTTGAGATCCTTCTTCGAAGGGGGCGCCTTCTCGTGGCGGAAGTCGTGCTCGTTGTAACAGCTCCGGCACCGCACCTTGCCGATCTCGCTTCCCAGAAGGGAAACCACAACGTGGGCGCTGATCCGCTTGCACTTGACGCAAAAATCGTCGATATCGTCGCCGAGTCTCAGTTCGGTGGGCATCCGGGACGGCTCCAGGAAGTTGTGCACTGGGACCCGCGAGGCAACTCGACCCACGCCGCCGCGAGCCCGGAAGACCCAGTATAACAGGAGGATCCTGTTCTGAACAGTACTTTCCCGCCGGCTTTCCCGGTCGCGCCGGCCAGCCCCGGCTCAGTAGCTGAAACGCAATCCGAACTGGATCTGCCGCGGCACGTTCGCCTGGAGCAGCCGGATGCGGCCAAAGTCGGCGGATACGATGCTCGTCTGGGGGCCGGCGAACACCACGTTGTTGAAAGCGTTGAACAGCTCCGTGCGGAAGTCGAGGGCGAGGCGTTCGGTGAAGCTGATCCGCTTCTCGATAAGGATGTCGAAGTTTTTCGTGCCGGGGATGCGGACGTCCGGAAGATTCCGGCTCACGTTGCCGAAAGTGAACTGTGGCGCGCGGGAAAACGCCGCCGGATTGAAGTACAGGGCTCCGTCCTCGATTTTGCGCCCGTCGAGCCGGGCGCGCTGCCCCGTGGCCACCGGACGCGCCGACCCACCGAACGAGTTCGAGTCATTCGGATTGGTCACCTGCAACGGAGTCCCGTTGTCCCAGGTGAAGTACAGGCCGGAAGACCATCCGCCAGCCATCCGCGCCAGCCACCCCCGGTTCATCCGCGGCCGGCCCACCCCGAAAGGCAACTCGTAGCGCAGACTCAAGCGCACGACGTCGGGAATGTCGTAGAAGGAGAGCGACCGGTCACAGGAAAAACAGTTGTTGTTGGCGAAGCCGCCCGGTCCCAGGAACCCTCCGAAGTCGCCGACATTGTCGATCAGCTTGGACCGCGTGTAGGCGAACAGCAGCGCCAGGCCGGCGTCGAAACGGCGTTCCACTCGCATCTGGAGGCTGTGGTAGGTCGAGTGCCCCACCGGCGCCTGGCTGGCCGAGACGCCCGTGAACTGCGGGTAGGGCCGCAAAAGCTGGCCGCGCTGGACTGTCGGACGGCTCAAGGTCGACGTCGGGTCGGTTATCACGTTGAGGAACGGGTTGGGCACGGTCGCGTTTAACTGGGTTCCGAGCGAGAGGAACTGGTCGGGAAGCTGGTTGTACTGCACTCCGCTCGGTAGCGCGACGCCGGCCGAAGCCGCGTAGCCAGCCTCGACGACCGTCTTCCATGGCAACTGGCGCTGAACATCCAGGGACCACTGGATCTGGTACGGCAGACGCTGCCTCCGCAGCGGCCCGCTGATCCCCTGCCCGAGATTGGTCGCCAGTCCGAGAGAATTTCCCGTGGGTTGCACAAAACCGCCGGGCAGAGGGTTGGACAGGTTGAACAGCGGAGTCACCCCGTCCGGCTGCGCGACCAGAGATGTTGTCGTCCGTTGAAATCCAAGAGCGGAGTCCGTGTTGGGAGCGATGGACGACGTGAACACGCCGAATCCGCTCCGCACCACCGTAGTGGAGTTCACCTCCCACGACAGCCCGAGGCGGGGGTCCCAGTTGGTCGTGTCCGCGATCTGGGTCCGCCGTCCGACTCCGTTCACTCCGGTAAAACCCACCCCACCCCTCAGCCCGCTCAGTCCGGGCACTCTCCCCTCCAGCGGACTCACGGATTCGAGGTCGAGAAACACGTACTGATTCTTTTCCTCCGTCCGCGGCAGCTCGAGCGAGTAGCGCAACCCGGCCGTCAGCGTCAGCCGTGACGTCAGCTTCCACTCGTCCTGAAAGTAGAACGCGTAATAAGGATGCCTGTGGAGTTCGATCGGGCGCAGCGTGTAGCTCACCGTGGCGACGCCGAGCATCAGATCGGCCAGGCCGCGGCCCGTGCGCGCGGCGGCCGCCTGTGGATTGGGGCCGGCCGTGAATGCACCGCTCGCGCTGATGGCGAGCGGCGACGACTGGTCGATGGAGACGGGGAACCGGCGTGCGTCGAAGCCGGTCTTGAATGTGTGGCGCCCGCGCAGCAAAGTCAGCGAAGCGTTGTACTGCCAGGTTCGTGACTTGACGGCGTTGTAGCCGGTTCCGGTGACTCCGAGCTGGGTCAATCCGGAAATGCTGAACACGGGAAAATACTTCACCCGCTGTCCGTCCACGAGGCTCCGCGGCAGGCCGAGCTGCGTCTGGTCGAAGTTGAGGCTGAGCGGCGTGCGGTTGGTTTCGCTCTGGGCCACGGAAAAGTGGTGCTGGAAGATGCTTCCCGGTCCCAACGACCAGGTGTGGCTGCCCATGATATTGATGCCGGGAATCCGGTTCGGGGTCTCCACCGGTGAGGCGAAGTGTCCGAAAACAAGAGGCTGGGCGTTGATGTTCTGAAACCAGTTGTAGCGGAAGAACGCGGAATGTCGCGGCGAGATCTGATGGTCCACCCGTGCATCCACGCGGTTGCCGTCGAGCGCGTTGGCCGCCGCTACAAAAAAGTTGCTGATGTCGGACTGGCCAAGCCCGCGTTGAGTCGCGGCGGGATAGTAGCGGACCGCGTTGGTGGCGATCGGGTTGATCAAAGACGCTGGGATGACGTTGCCCGGGAACAGGGCGCGAATGTAGCGCGTGGTTCCGGCCGGCCGGTCCGGGTCGAGCTGCGTTGTGCGCGGGTCGTAGATGAGAAACGGCGCGCCGTTGGTGTCCCGGGTTTGCGAGAAGTCCCCCCGGCGTTCGAGTTCCGTGGGTACCGTCCCGGTGTAGGGATTCAGGCTGCGCTGGCGCAGCCCTTCGTAGGCGAAGAACCAGAAGGTCCGGTTCCGGCCGTTGTAGAGCCGGGGAAGCCAGACCGGGCCGCCGCTGGTGAGTCCGAACTGGTTGCGCTTGAAGCTGGGTTTCGACGTCAGTCCGGCGCGATTGGCGTTGAAGCCGGCCGCGTCGAGCACCGAATTGCGAAGGAACTCGTGAAAGGTGCCGTGCAGGTCATTGGTGCCGGACTTGATCGAAAAGCTCACCACTCCGCCGCCGGTGCGGCCGAACTCCGCCGCATACGGCGAAGTGTTGACCTTGAACTCCTGGACCGAGTCAAGCTGCGGCATCGCCGAAACCTGGTTGTTGTACGTGCCCGTATTGGCCGCGCCGTCGATCAGAATCTCGCTTGTCGATCCGCGCCCGCCGTTGATCCGGAAGTTGTTCGTCGTCGACTGCGAGGCGGTGTTGTCTCCGGCGAGCCGGCCCGTGGTGACGCCGGGAACGTTGGCCAGCAGCAGGTAAGGATTGCGCACATTGAGCGGAATCGACATGAGGAACTTGTTTTCGACCACGGACCCGCGGTCCGGCCGGCTCGTCGTGATCAGAGGAGCGGCGTCGGAAACCGTGATCGATTCCCTGACCTCGCCGGGTTGGAGAGTGAGGTTGACCGTCCGGGCCTGGCCGATCTCCAGGCGGAACGGTTCAAGACGGGCCTCCTTGAACCCGGTCGCCGAGGCCGTGATCTCGTACAGGCCCGGTTGAACCGGCGGGAGGACGAAGTAGCCCTCGGCGTTGGTGGTCGTCTCGAATCTGACGGCCGTTGCACGGTTGGTCAGCCGGACGCTGGCGTTGGGCAAAGAAGCGCCCGTCGAATCGGACAGGCGTCCGGAGACAACGGGATTCTGTGCGAACACGGGAATCGCCAGCGCCCACAGCAGCAAAACGAACCCTGAGATGCGGTTGGTCATGATATGAGACCTTTCTTTATGTTCCGATTGTGGCATTGTTTCAAAATGATGACAATGGCGCCGAGGCAGCGGGCCTCCGGACGCCTGACGCCCGGTTCATCGAACCTGCGTCCGTGCGATAAATGTCCGCTGCAAGAGAGAGTTGCGGCGAGCTTGCCGCTCCCTCCGCGGCTGTGTTACCCTCGAAAGGCAACGGCTCTGGCGGATCCAATCGATAGCCCAACGGCGGCGGCGCCTCCCCCCACGAAGGCCCGCGGAAACTGTCTCTTCGCCCGCAGCAAACGGTCCCAATGAACTTCCGTTCCATTTTCAGTCTCTTCTCCTCCGATCTGGCTATCGACTTGGGCACGGCGAACACGCTGGTCTACGCCAAGGGGCAGGGTATCGTCGTCAACGAACCGTCGATTGTCGCCATCAACAAGACCACGGGCGACGTCGAGGCCGTCGGGCGGGAAGCCAAGGAGATGCTGGGACGCACTCCTGGCAACATTGTGGCCATCCGTCCGATGAAAGATGGCGTCATCGCCGACTTCAAGGTCACCGAGCGGATGCTCAATTACTTCATCCAGAAGGCGCACGGGCGCAAGATGCTTGTCCATCCCCGCATTGTCATCGGCGTGCCGAGCGAGATCACACAGGTGGAAAAGCGGGCCGTGATCGACTCGGCCTATCGCGCCAAGGCGAGCGAGGTTCACCTGGTCGAGCAGGCGATGGTCGCCGCCATCGGCGCCGGATTGCCGATTACCGAGCCCAGCGGCAACATGGTCGTTGATATCGGCGGCGGCACCACCGATGTCGCGGTGATCTCCCTGTCCGGCATCGTTTACTCCCGCAGCGTCCGCGTGGCCGGAAACGAGATCGACGAGGCGATCATTCAATACCTGAAACGGAAATACAACCTGCTGATCGGCGAACGCACTGCCGAGCAGGTGAAGATTCAGATCGGTTCGGCGTTTCCTCTGGACAAGCCGCTTACGATGGAGATCAAGGGCCGCAACCTGATCGAGGGCGTGCCGAAGACGATCACCGTCGACGACAGCGAGATTCGCGAAGCGATATCCGAATGCGTCGCCACAATTCTCAATGCGATCCGGGTCGCTCTGGAGCGGACCCCCCCGGAACTGAGCGCCGACATCAGCGACCGGGGTATCGTCCTGACCGGGGGGGGAGCGATGCTCAAGAACCTCGACCGCCGCATCCGTGAGGAAACGGGCCTGCCCGTCTCGATCGCCGAAGACCCCCTCGCCAGTGTGGTGTTGGGAACGGGTAGAATGTTGACAGACTTCAAGTTGCTGCGCCGGATCGCCATCGAGTAGAGCGCCGCCGCTTGCTGGTCCGGAGACCCCCATGGAGTTTCTCCTCAACCGCTATCGCACCATCACGGTTCTCGTGCTGGTGCTGAGCGCCCAGTTGTTTCTGCTCGCCTACCAGGTGAAGAGCCGGCAGGATATCCCCGTCGCCAGGGCTTGGGCGACGGGCTCGTTCGTGCCGATGGCCCGCATTCTCGAGTCGTTCCGCCTCAGCACGATCGGAACTCTCAACAACCTGGCGGACCTTGGACGCACGCAGCAGGAAAACCAGCGCCTGAAGGCGGAATTGAACGCTCTGAAGCTGGAGAATCAGTTCCTGCGGGCGGAACTGGCCACGGCCGACCGGGGCAAGGCGCTGGCCCTGTTCCAGCAGCGAAGCCCGAACCGGACCCTGGCGGCCCGCATTGTCGGCACCAGCACCGGAGCTGGCGCCATGGTGGTCCTCATCGACCGCGGGTCAAACGAAGGCGTCCGCAAGGGGATGGCCGTGATCACGCCGGAAGGCATCGTCGGCAAGGTGACCTCCGCCTATCCGGCCGGGTCGCAGGTGATGCTGATCACCGATTCCAGCTTCGCGGCCGGCGTGATCTCGTCAAAGAACCGGGTGCACGGAACTCTGCGCGGCCAGGGCCACAGCAAATGCTCGATTGAGTATATTCAGAACGAGGAAAAGCTCGAGACCGGCGAGTGGTTCTTCACCTCGGGCGACGACCGCGTTTTCCCGAAAGGCCTGCCTGTGGGACAGGTCGTGGTGGCCCGCGAGGGCAAGCTGTTCTTCAAGGAAGTGTTCATCGTGCCCGCCGGGCTCCAGAAAGGGCTGGAAGAGGTCCTGGTGATCCTGGAAGGCGTCCACCAGCCAATCCCGGAGACATTTGACCCCACGCAGCAACTCTATCTTCTTCCCCCGCCGCCTGCCGAGCCCCGCACGAAACTGGAGGCGGACCGCGTCATCCGCGGAGTGGTTTCGACGGACGCCGACTTGGTGCTCGAAAGGTACAAACGGATCGGAACGGTCACGGGCCACGCCTATGGAACCGGCGGCACGCCGAACTTCAACGCGCCGGTGGACGACGCGCCCGTTTCGGGCGACCCGCCGGGCGCCGGGGCGTCGGCGGGAGCCGGACCCGCGGCGGAGAACGCTGAGGCGGGCCGGCCCCCGCGATGACCCAGTTCTCCGACCACCTGCTGGGCACGCGGGGCCGCCCCCGCCGCTACCGGATCCGTCCGTTCGCCCTCGTGCTCATCCCCGTCGCCGCCATCTTGTTTCAGGTCTACTCGCCCCGGGTCCTCACGTTTCTCGGCTTTCTCGAACTGCCCCTGCTCGCGACGGTGTATTTCGCCCTGGAACGGCGCAACCAGATCTGGGGCCTGCTTATCGGCTGCGGCATCGGCCTGGCGCAGGACTCCTTCTCCCACAACCCGATCGGCGTCTTCGGGATGGTCAAAACCATGGTTGGCTTTTTCGCCGCCTCGCTCAGCCAGCGCGTCGACGCCGAAAATCAGCTCGTCCGCTTCGGCGTGGGCTTCTTCTTCTACTTCTTTCACCAGTTCACCTACTGGGTGCTGGTGAGCACCCTGCTGGCGCAACCGATTCCGTTCAGCCTGGCCGAGACGGTGCTGTTCGGGGTTCTGAACGCCGCCGTGGCCGTCCCGCTGTTCGGTCTGTTGGATAAACTGTAGAAGGCGGAGATGGCTTGAGATGATGGTGAGCAATCCGGCCGATCACGAGCGCGACAAGGAGCAGCAGGTCAAAGCCGTCCTGCGCGACGACACCAATTTCGCCTCCGGACGGATCGCCTTTTTTCAGTACTTCGCCGTCGCCGTGTTCCTGTTTTTGCTGTCCGGTTTTTGGGAGGTGCAGATCCAGGGCGGCGACTACTACTCCGAACTGGCCGAGAAGAACCGCATCCGCTCATCACCGCTTCTGGCCCCGCGGGGGAAGATCCTCGACCGCGACGGGCGCATCATCGTCGACAACCATTCCTCCTTCAGCCTGATGCTCGCCCGCGACACGCTGCGCCCCGAGCATCTCAAGACGATCTGCGACGGCCTGGGAATCGACATCGCGGAACTGACCGAGATGTTGAAGCGGTTTGACCGCGTCAATCAGAAACACGTCCCCATCAAGGTGAAAGAGGAACTGACCGGATCGCAGATCGCCTTCGTCGAGGCGCACCGCGGGCAGGATACTTTTCCCGAAATGGAGATCGTGCTCGACCACAAACGCGTCTACCCGCGGGAGGGCATCGCCGCGCACGTCATCGGCTACACCGGCGAAATCAGCGAGAACGAGCTGAACACGGCGGAATTCGCCCGCTTCAAGCAGGGCGATGTGATCGGCAAGGCCGGCATCGAGCATCAGTACAACGACCTGCTCGTCGGTAAGGACGGCCAGCGGCGCGCCATGGTCGACAACCGCGGCAAGGACCTCAAGGTCATCCAGCATATCGAGGCGGTGGCGGGCAAGACGATCCGGCTGACCCTCGACCTTGACGTCCAGGCTGTCGCCGAGCTGGCGATGCGGAAACGGCGCGGCGCCGTCGTCGCCCTCAATCCGCGCAACGGCGAGATCCTGGCGATGGTTTCCAGCCCGTCCTTCGATCCGAACAAGTTCGCCGGGCGCATCCGGAAGGCGGATTGGGAAGCCATCCGGAACAACCCCGAGAATCCGCTCCTCAACCGCGCCATCCAGGCCCAGCTCGCGCCGGGATCCACCTTCAAGCCCATCGTCGCCCTGGCGGGACTCGAGCAGGGTCTGATCGACGACAAAACCTCGGTGACCTGCACGGGACTGGCCTCGTTTTACGGGCATCCGTTTAAGTGCCATGCCAAGCGCGGCCACGGCGTCATCGCGCTGCGCCGCGCCATCATGCAGTCCTGCGACGTCTACTTCTACCACCTGGGCAACCGGCTGGGCATTGACCGGATCGCCCACTACGCCGATATGGCGGGCCTCGGCCGCGAACTGGGGGTCGACCTTCCCCACGAGCTGGGCGGAACCGTGCCGTCGAGCCGTTGGAAAATTCGCACCTTCCGCCAGCGGTGGTTCGCCGGCGAGACCATCTCGGTGGCGATCGGCCAGGGGGCGCTCACGGTGACGCCGCTCCAGTTGGCGCACGCCATCGGCGGCCTGGCGCTCGGCGGGGTGTGGCACAAGCCCCACCTGCTCAAGGATCCTCCTCCCCAGCTCGAGCCGCCCCGCCGGGCGCAGCTCGATCCCGACAAGGTCGCCAAAATCGTCTCCGGCATGTACGGCGTGGTCAACGAACCGGGTGGCACCGCCGTGCGCGCCTACCTGCCGGGCATCCAGATGTGCGGCAAGACCGGAACGGCGCAGCTGATCTCGAACGAAAAGCTCAAGGCCCTCAAGGAGGCGCGTCGCGCCGGCGTTCCGGTGGCGCGGGTCGACCTGCTCGAGGACAACGCCTGGTTTGTCGGCTTCGCGCCGCGCAACAATCCCGAAATCGTGGTCGCGGCGCTGTATGAGGCGGGCGCCCACGGAGATCGCGCCGCGCCGATCGTGCGCGATGTCATCAAGGCATACTTCGACAAAAAGGGTCGCAAACCCGCCGAGCCGGTCCTCACGCGCGTTCCGGTTCAGACCGCGGCAGGCCCGGAGGCGGGCCCCTTCGACTAGGAGAGCATGGCGAACTACCGGTCGCTGCGCGATTTCGACTGGCCCCTGGTTGTCCTCGCGCTTTCCATCTGCGCCTTGGGTATCCTCCAGATCTACAGCGCCACGCATGACACCCGGTGGGCCACCGCCTGGTGGAAGCAGATCCTTTACGTGGCCGTTGGCCTCGGCGCGATGTGGCTGGTGTGCAACGTCGACTACCACACGCTGATCGGGCACGTGCCGCTGCTCTATGGCGTGACCCTCGTCTCGCTCGCCTTCGTGCTGGCCTTCGGCACGAAAGTTTTCGGCGCCCGCAGCTGGATTCCGCTGTTCGGAGGATTCCAGTTCCAGGCCTCCGAATTCGCCAAGGTGACGATCGTGCTGTTGGTGGCCCGGTATCTGACCGCGCAGAAGAAGGAGCATCTGGAAGGAAAAGAGATGTTCAAGCTGTTCGGACTGGTGGCCGTTCCCATGGCGCTGGTCATGCTTCAGCCGGATCTCGGAACGGCGCTGACCTATCTGCCGGTGGCCGCGGCGGGCGTGTTCCTGGCGGGTCTTCGACTCCGGCATGTCGCCGCGATCGCCGTGCTGGCGGTGGCCGTCCCGGTGGCCGCCTATCATTTCTACCTGCGCGACTACCAGAAGGCGCGCATCGAGACGTTCCTCGATCCGGCGCTCGACCCGCGCGGCCGCGGCTACCAGGTGATCCAGTCCCAGATCGCCATCGGTTCAGGAAAGATGTGGGGGCGCGGGGTGACCCAAGGCAGCCAGACGCAGGGCCGGTTCCTGCCGGTTCCGCACAACGACTTCATTTTCGCCACCTGGGCCGAGGAACACGGGTTCGTCGGCGTCACCGTCGCGCTGGCGCTCTACATGCTCCTGCTGCTGCAAATCGTGCAGAACGCGCAGGCCGCGCCGGACCGTCAGGGGATGTACATCTGCATGGGGGTGGCGGCGCTGCTGCTGTTCCACATCCTGGTGAACGTCGGCATGGTGGTCGGCCGGATGCCCGTGACCGGAATCCCGCTGCCGTTCATGAGCGCCGGCGGTTCGAACACACTGTCCATGTTCATGATGCTCGGCCTCGTCATGAACGTCCGGATGCGCCGGTTCGCCGGGTAGCCCGCCGCGGCGCCGGCTCAGCGTCTACGCCGCCTGGCGCGACAGCGATGCGGGCGGCTCCCCCTTCGCCGGTGCGGCCGGCACGCCCAGTGATTTGAAGATGTCCACCGGCAGCGGGAACACCACCGTGGTGTTGCGCTCCGTGCCGATCTCGACCAGCGTTTGCAGGTAGCGCAACTGGATGGCGACCGGCTGCCGCTGGATGACTTCCGCGGCCATGCCCAGCTTCTCGGCGGCCATGTACTCGCCTTCGGCGTGGATGACCTTGGCGCGCCGTTCGCGCTCGGCCTCGGCCTGGCGGGCGATGGCGCGAACCATCTGCTCGGGCAGGTCCACCTGTTTCACCTCGACCATCGCCACCTTGACTCCCCAGGCCGCCGTGTGCCGGTCGAGGATCGTCTGGAGCCGCGAATTCAGTTTCTCGCGGTTGCTCAGCAGTTCGTCGAGGTCCACTTCGCCGAGCACGCTGCGCAGCGTCGTCTGAGCCAGTTGCGACGTGGCGTACAGGTAGTTGGTCACCTCGAGGACGGCGAGTTTGGGGTCCACCGGCCGGAAGTACACCACCGCGTTCACCTTCACGGTGACGTTGTCATGGGTCACAACGTCCTGCGCCGGCACCTCAAGGGCCTCCAGCCGCAGCGAGACGCGCACCATCCGGTCGATGGGGGCAAACACCAGGACGATGCCCGGCCCCTTGGGCTGCGGCAGGACGCGGCCCAGCCGGAAAATGACGCCCCGTTCGTACTCCGGAAGAACCTTGATGGCGGAGAGCACATAAAGAATGACGATCAAAACAGCGATCATCGGAATGTCAAAGTTGGTCATGGGAACCTCCTGAAGCGGCCGTCGCCGGTTCGACCTCGAGATCCAGCCCGTGGACGGATGTCACGCGGACTTCCTCGTCCGCCTGAATCGGCCGCGCACTGTGCGCGTTCCAGATCTCCCCGCGGACCAGCACGCGGCCGCCCGGGGCGATGGCGCTGATTGCCCTCGCCTTTGCTCCCACCAGCCCTTCGGCGCCGGTCTCCACTTTCCTTGTCCGCGCCTGGATCACCAGGCCGGTCAGAAACAGCGTGATCAGGCCGAACGGGACAGCCAGGCCGATAGCGGTGCTCCAGCGCACGCGCGCCTCCGGCGCGGGACTGTCGATCAGCAGCATCGACCCCAGCACCATCGCGCACACACCCCCGGCGCCGAGGATCCCGTGCGAGGCGAACTTCGCCTCGAGCACGAACAGGCCGAGCGCCAGCACGAGCAGCGCCACGCCGGTCCAGGTGACCGGAAGCACGGTGAAGGCGGAAAGGCCGAGCAGAACGAGAATGGCGCCCGCCACGCCGGGAACGATCAGCCCGGGCGAGGAGAACTCGACGTACAGCCCGAGCGCGCCGAGCAACAGCAGAGCCAGCGCGATGTTCGGGTCGCTGACGGCGACCTGGATCTTTTGACTCAGCGAAGGCTCATAAGCTGTCAGTTCGGCTGCCGCCGTGCGCAGTCTTGTCTTCGATCCGTCAAACCGGCTGACTTCGCGGCCGTCGATCGCCGCAAGCAGGGCCGCCGTGTCCGCCGCCACCAGATCGATCAGCTTCAGCGAAGCGGCTTCCGTCTCCGTGTACGACGTGCTGTCGGTCACCGCTTTCCCTGCCGCCTCCGGGTTGCGCCCCCGCCGCGCCGTGAGCGAGCGCAGCGACGCCGCGGCGTCATTGGTGGCCTTGGCCAGAATCGCCTGATCCTGCTGGGCGGCGAACATCACCGGGTGCGCCGCCCCGGCGTGGGTTCCCGGCGCCATCGCCGCGATATCGGCGGCCTCGAGGAGGAAAAATCCGGCCGAAGCCGCGCGGCCTCCGCTCGGCGTCACGTAGGCGATCACCGGAACCGGGCAGGCCACAATCCTCTCGACCGCCTGGCGCGACGCATCCAGGAACCCGCCCGGCGTGTTGATCCGCAGAAGGATCGCGTCAAAGCCCTCCTCTCGTGCGCGCGCAGCGGCGCGGTCCAGGATCTCGACGGTGACCGGGTGGATTACGTTGACCACGTCCACGACGAGGATGCGGGGGGGAGCGCCGCGCGCGGGTATCGCCAGCAGCAGGCAGAGGAGAACAAGAATCAGGAATCGGGTGAACGCCGCTTCCAGAAAATAAAGATCCGTGCCGCCGCGCAGACGGAGGCGCTGGATCATGGTGCGCGATGATGCCACGGCACACCTCCTGTCCGCTTCCAGTGTACGCCTCCGGCTGACGCTTGAACAGCCCCCTGATTCGATTTTCGGCGACGTCGAATAAGATGGTTTGTGATGCTGAAGTCGCTGTCCGTCCTGATGGCCGCCGCGGCGGCCGCCCACGGCCAATGGAAAGCCGGTGTGGGCCGCGCCGACATCACGCCGGCCGAACCGGTCTGGCTGGCCGGCTACGCTGCGCGCACCAAACCCTCCGAAGGCGTGCGGCAGAAGATCTGGGTCAAAGCCCTCGCTCTCGAGGACGGCCGCGGCTCGACGGTGGTCCTGGTGACGTCGGACCTGTTGGGATTTACCCGGCGCATGTCGGACTATGTCACCCGTGAGGCCGGGCGGCGCTACGGATTGACCCGCGACAGGATCGCCATCAATTCCTCCCATACCCACAGCGCTCCGGTCACCGACACGCTCCTGCGCCCGGCCTACCCGTATGAGGAAGCCCAGGAAAAGGTCGTGCAGCGCTACACAGCGCGGCTGCTGGAACAGGTGGTCGAAACGATCGGAGCCGCGCTCAAGGATCGCCGGCCGGCGTCGCTCGAATTCGGCCTCGGGCTGGCCGGCTTCGCGGCCAACCGGCGGCGGTTTTCCATGGCCACAAAACACTATCCCGGACCGGTCGATCATGACGTGCCCGTGCTCGTCGTCCGGTCGGAGAACCAGCCGCGCGCCATCGTGTTCGGCTATGCCTGCCACGCCACCGCCCTCTCCGACAACTTCATCAGCGGCGACTGGCCCGGCTACGCCCAGGAGGCGATCGAAAAGGCGCACCCCGGGGCGGCCGCGATGTTCGTGGCGGGCGCCGGCGCCGACGCCAACCCCCTGCCCCGGCGAACCGTGCAACTTGCCGAACAGTACGGCGTTCAGATCAACGAAGCGGTCGGCGCGGTTCTGTCGGCGAAGATGACGCCCGTCGAAGGTCCGCTCGCGGTGGCCTTCGACCACGTGAACCTGCCGTTCGCCACGCCGCCCACGCGATCCGAACTGGAAGCCCGGATCCGCTCGGAGGAGGGCATGTACCGCCGCCATACCCAACTGCTGCTCGACCGGATCCATGCGGAAGGCCGCCTGCCGGACCACTATCCCTACCCCGTGCAAGTGATTCAGTTCGGGCCCGGGCTTCGCATGATCCTGCTCGGCGGCGAACTCGTCGTGGATTACGCCTTGCGGCTGAAGGCCCAGTATGGCTGGACGTCGACATGGGTCGCCGGTTATTCGAACGACGTGTTCGCCTACATTCCCTCCGTGCGCGTCCTCCGCGAGGGCGGCTACGAGGGTGGCGGGGCGATGGTTCCCTACGGACAGCCGGGGCCGTTCCATCCGGCGGTCGAAGAGACGGTCGTGGAGAAGGTTCGCGAACTGGTCGCGAAAGCAGCGGGACAGGCCGCTTCGCGATAAACTGGTCGAATGCGCACCAATCCGCTTACTCCCGCCGATTTTCGCGGTGTCTTCCCGGTTCCGCCCTTGTGCCGCAACGCGGACGGCGGCATCGATTTTCAGGAAACCGTGAAGGTCGTCCGGCACATCGCCGCGGGAGGGATCCGGAATTTTCTCTATGGCGGCAATGCGTTTCTCTACCACGTCACGCTGGCCGAGTACGAGGCGCTGCTCGATTTCTGCAACAGCGCCGCCGGCGACCTGCTGATGATTCCCTCCGCCGGCCCCTCTTTTGGCAGGGCGATGGACCAGGCCCCGCTGTTACGCCGGTACCGCTTCCCCTGCGTCATGCTGCTGCCCTGCGCCGACCCGCGCGACGCGGCCGGCCTGGAGCGCGGCTATCGCCGGTTCGCCGAGGCTTCCGGAACGCCGCTGATCGTTTACCTGAAGGACGAGAACAACTTCGGCGCGGACCGCACGGCCGGACTCGACGCCGTAGGGCGCCTGGTTCGTGACGGCGTCTGTATCGCCATCAAGTACGCCGTGGTCCGGCAGAATCCGTCCGAAGACGCCTACCTCCAGGGCCTGCTCGAACGCGTCGACAAAGCCCGCGTGATCAGTGGAATCGGCGAACGTCCGGCGATCGCCCATATGCGCGACTTCGGCCTGCCCGGCTTCACCACCGGCTCGGGCTGCATCGCGCCGGCCCTCTCGCGCGTGCTGTTCGAACTGAACTCGGCCCGGGACTGGGCTGCGGCGGAGACGGTGCGCCAGGCGTTCCTTCCCCTGGAAGACCTGAGAGACGCATGGGGACCCGCCCGCGTGCTGCACTCGGCGACGCGCCACGCCGGAATCGCTGAAACGGGCATCATCGGACCCTACGTTTCGATGCTCGACGCCGCCCAGGAGGCCAGGCTCGCCCCGGTGGCGAAAGCCCTGGCGGAGCAACCTGTTCCCGCCTGCGCCGCAAAGTAGCCGCCACGGCCATGGCAAAGACAATCAATCCGACCGCCACCTACGACGACGTCAACCTCGTGCTGCGCCTCTACGATATGCGCCGCGAGGAACGCATGCGCCGCGCCCGCGCCTGGTTCACATCGAACTTCCGCGCCACGACCCTCGAAGATGTCCAGAAGCTATGCCCGGTGGGTTCCGACGAGAACGCTTCGTTCCGCATGGTCACCTCGTACTGGGACATGGCGGCCAGTTTCATCACGGCCGGCGTGTTGAAACCCGAGATCTTCTTCGAAAGCAATCGGGAACTGCTGCTGGTTTACGTGCGGCTCGAGAAACTGATCCCCCTGTTCCGCGAACAGTACCGCGACCCCTTTTACTGGCACAACATCGAAGCGGTGGCCCGCGAGTTCGCCGCCTGGATGAACCGCCGCGCTCCCGGATCGTACGAGGCCTTTGCGGAGCGCGTTCGCGCCATCCGCTGACGATCCTTCCCGCTCTTCCCGGATCTTCTCCCCTGAACTCCCGGCATTCCAGCCGGCGATTCGGCCGCGTCCTAAGGCGTCCGCGAGCGTGCCGGTTAGTACCTCTACATTCAGATCCTGCGCGAAGCAGGCAGGAAAAGCAACTTAGACAACGCGGCCGTAGGCCAGTTGCGGGATGATCACCAGTTCGCGGAGTTTGAGGCCAGCGGCAAGAATG